>Ga0182004_10004399_pt1 | contig 11352 bp, 8 predicted proteins | sample Sormic07211540_1_FD_120479 | JGI IMG/M metagenome (GOLD analysis project Ga0182004, IMG submission 120479) | Endophyte microbial communities from Sorghum bicolor roots, Mead, Nebraska, USA - 072115-40_1 MetaG | ecosystem: Host-associated > Plants > Roots > Unclassified | place: USA: Nebraska...
CTGGTATACTAGCCGTGCCCACGGATACGGGCGGCCCGGAAAACTGACGGAATAGATGGACACTGATGAACGTGATTAATGATGATAAATGATGGTTTATTATGTTGTTTATATGTGTTATTCTTAATTCTTGTATACATTGATCATAACCAGGGATTTACTATGCTACCTTGATATTGGCTATCTAAATATAAACATGCTAACTACAAATAAAAGCTAAATGCAGTCAAACCAGTGTCAGCTTTTTGAGCCTCATGAACCCCTGGTTATACTTGATGAGTACGATATGTGCTCACTCTTGCAATTTCCCAACACCCCAGGTTATGCTAATAATGATGATTGGAATGAGAACTATCGCTATGAGTATTAGGTTTGAAGTCAACCAGTCAATGTTGTCCCTGTGTGGAGCTTCCGTCGAGAGCGTTGTTTATTTCTTGCTATCATATTTGTATAAGACTATGTGATTTATTATGTTCCGCTATGTAATAAACACTACAATGATACATTTGAGATTTGTCTACTTATGTGTGCGACTGTTTCTGGGGCACATATGAGTCTTTTATGCATTCTATTTTGTTCTTAAAATATGGGTGTGACAAAAACAAAAATATAACTCTAAATTTAATTGCGAAACTGAAACATCAATAACACGTGAGTAAGTCATAGCTACTTGTCTCTCATTTCTTTCCGACTTTGTCTATTATTATGTGAAATTTAAATGTATATAATACATCAGTACCTAAAGACTCAAAATCTAAAATTTTTACCAACTGAACAAGGCCTCAGGACAATGAGCACGCTTGATTACATTATAGTCATATTTTCAATGCACTCCCTACATGCACTATCCACTTCACTCCCTAGTCCCTAGCGATGGCCTAGCCTAGGCACATGCTGACCGGCAATGCATAGCCTACATGACTTTGCCGCCCACTGCATAGGCTAGCATGCCCTCGCAGCTATCTCATATTTCTCTATGACCTTGTTTTAGTTAAAAAATTTGTAAAATTTTTTCAAAGTCCTTATTACATCGAATCTTACGGTACATGTATAGAGTATTAAATATAAATAAAAAGAAATAACTAATTGCATAATTTACCTGTAATTTACGAGATGAATCTTTTGAGTCTAGTTAGTCTAGGATTAGACAATATTTCTTAAATATATACGAAAGTATTATAGTGTCTATTTTGCAAAAAAAAATATTAGAAATAGACAAGCCACTCTCTCCTTAAGCTGTCAGATTTCTCTGCCTAAGGCTAGCCTCTCAAAGTAGCTTGCAGGCATGGCTTGCTGTGCGTGGAGCATGAACGCCAGCTTATGCTTGAGTGCTCTTCCTCTCTCTCCTTGGTGTGGAGCACGATGCATGTTTGATTGCTCTCCTTCTCTCTCTGGAGGAGCCTAGCGGCCTTGGAGCGAGGGCGTGTAGAAAATGCGGTCTTGGAACGAGGGCGTGTGGGAAATTTACTGGGCGAGTGACGCATCATGCGGGCGAGCGATTGGCCGGGTCGATGATTTACTTTCAGGCTTTTTAGTAGTAGGATTAGTGGAGCCAAGGTGGGGTGTGCTTGGTTTGTTGTTCACTGTTGGGTGCATTCACCAATTTCTTTAAGTGGTAGCGTTACCCCCTCCCTGATCTATGAGCATAAATACGAAACCCTCCTCCTTGACCCACTCGCTCACCCCCTCCCAGTCCCCTTGTCTCCCACTCACTGCCCTCTCGCCTTCTCCGTCCCTCTCAATCATATCACCGATGACTCATCCCCCTAAGCCGTGATGAGTGACCATCTCCCCACCGCCGCCGATGAGGTGCGTTGTGGCTTGGAGTGCGGCCTCATACCAATGACTTTCAGGCATTACCAAGATCTCTAACAAGCTTGACTACCGACGACGGTGCGACGAGGAGGAGGGGGGCGGGGTAGGAGTCGAGCAAGCGAGAGCGTTGCGAAGGCAAGAGAGCAAGAGAGAGTGGCGGCTCAGTGGGAGAGATGAGGAATGAATAGTGTGCCCGAAACGCTAGTCGAGCGATGACACTCCCCCCTTTTTCCCATGGCCAGCAAAGGCCAATCGGGCCCTCCAAGACGCGCTCCACGGAGCTAGCCGGAGCCTGGCTCTAGAAGAAACACCAACCTAGTGTTTCTACTTGGGCTTGGCCTGGACTATACAATAAGCCGGATAGAGCTCAGCTCCAGGGACTGGCCAGGCAACCAAACAGTCCAAACCTGGCCCTTTCAAGCAAAATGCCATGTTTGGAGGCCAACCAAACATACCCAAATAGGTTTTATATCTTGCATCCTATAAATAAACACTAAAATACATGGGTGTTTTTAACTTGTCTTGGGGTATTTCTTAGATCCATAAGCTCTTAAAAATACGTTTTTAGATCTATGAATTTGTCTTCGTGCATCATCTAGGTCCTCAACTTTTAAAATACTATCTGGATTTATCTTAGTGTGTATCAAGTCCCCTATGTCATGATGCCACATGCCAAAGCAGTTGGATCCACACTTCTTGACCGAGCATGAACTTAATGGCAAAGCAATTCTTCACATACCTCTTCGGTCTACCCTTGGCCTTGCCACCACTGTTAGCCCTAAGCATAAAATATCGACAACTGAATCAAAATTACTGAGAATCTAACCAAAAATACTGGAACCAAATTTTTCGGCCTATTCGATTCCAAATTTTTCTAGGAAGCGAATTTACCCAAGTACGTTCAGTTCTTTACCCCGGTAAACCAAATATACCGAATTTACCGAACTATGTGAACTATGTGAAATGTGTTGAGTATGAGTGTTGTTTTATTGTTAATTTTACTATTGTATTATGTATTTGTGGTACTTTACTCCTATAGTCTTGTTGAATTTTATATGTATGTATTTGGCACTTTTATTCTCTAGAAAATCATGTCAAAATTAGCTTTTGAATGTGCTATTACATGTCTCTGTAATCACTTCGGCATTTTCCAGTTAATACTAAAAACCGAACCAAAAGTGGTGAAACCAAATTTCCTCGGCACTGATTTTTTTGAAGGAACCAATTGGTACCTGCTTTTCTAAGAAACCAAATTTTTGTGGGAACTGACGATGAGCGCATCACTTTTTTGGATGCACACGATGATCCTCCAACTGCCATGCAAGATCCAATGGCTAAGAGCTCGAATGCAACAATTAGATTTAGAGATAAGCTTGTCCTTGAGCGATCATTTTCATAGTTTTGAGAATATATTTCTACATGGTTCATTGCTATTTGTTTGTTGCGAAGAAAATAGTAATGTACTGTGTCTTCATACGCGGTACAATTCTGCTACAACAGAACATATGAAATGCAATGCAAAAGGAAGGTACCGTCAATCGTTACTGCCTTTTGATTTGATGGCAAACATGAAGACACTGACTAGTATCACTTCAGGTCCTAGTATGGATTTGGCACTATACAACTCGTTTTTTTAAACAATATTATTTTAATAAAATTGAAAAATAGTAAATTTTAAAAACTATAGATCTAGTAGCCTGTCGGCTTAGGGTAGCCAACAAGTGAGCTATGCACCGATTGGTACATATATCAGTTTTTTTATTCACTGACAAGAGTGGGTCCTATGTCAGCTATCCATCCAGAACGCAAGACCTTTTGCTTCTTAAAAAAAATCATGTAATTTTTCAAGCAAATAATATTTTTTTTCTTAGATTTGGTATCATAAATTTTGTATTTTTAATTAAAATTATCTTTTTTTTGTCCTTCTATCAAGCTGTTTGGCCCTAACATGGCCTCCCAAAACTTAAAAACTCATCTAAAATCAATAGAATTTTTGCATGTAATTTTTTTAGCATAAATGGTTTGTCATGAAACTTTGTTATTTAATTTAGTACTTCCTCAATTTGAAATTATAAAATATTTTGATTTTTCTAAATACATTATTTATACTATGTATCCGACATACTCTCTGCATACTCACAAAGAAGTCGTTTAGGACAGTGACACGGTTTCTAAAGCCTAACTTTGATTCCTTTTTATAAAAAATATTTATCAGAAAGTGGTATATGTATATTTTTGTGAAAGTATTTTTCAAGACAAATCTATTCATATGGTTTTCACATTTCTAAACTCAACAACTTAAAAGTTATTAATGATTTATATTCTCAATGTTTGACCTAAATCTTGTCAAAACGATTTCCTTGTGAGTATGGAGGGAGTAATGTACAAAAACTATGTATCTTGACAAGCTAAAACACCTTATAATTTAGAATATAGGTAGTATATGCCATCTAAATTTAACCATGTGCTTTGTCAAAAAACTTTGGATTTCACTTGTGTACATAAAACTGAGAAAGTTTATGAAAAATTAATAATTCTTTAACCATCAATTTATATGTTTTTATTGAATTTTTGGAAGCCATTTTAGAAGCAAATAGCTTAACCAAAAGTTCAAATATAGCATTGTAGGAAGAATTTTTGGGCGTCATGACTAGCTTTGCTTTCTTAGGCTTTGTTTAGTTCCCCTCCTAAAAACTTTTTACCCACTATATCGAATCTTTGGATACAAGTATGGAGCAGTAAATGTTGACAAAAAAACTAATTATATTGTTTGGTTGTAAATCGCGAGATGCATTTTTAAGACTAATTAGTCTATGATTAGTCATAACTGCTACACCACATGTGCTAATGATGAATTAATTAGTCTTAATAAATTCGTCTCGCAATTTTAATTAAGTTGTGTAATTTATTCTTATTAGTTTATGTTTAATATTTTAAATGTGTGCCGACTTATCCGGTATGACGTCTAATTTTTTTCTCCGACTAAACAAGGCCTTAGCAGCACATTCAACTGAAACAGAGGAAACGTTGTAACGATGAACAGCCAAAGTATGACACTGTTCAGAACACCAGTGGGCTGGCCGGGTGGGCTTGAGCTCCTGTGCGCTGGCCGCTGGATTGCTGGGCCGCTAGGAGCCTGGGAACTCAAATACGGCAATGTACCACGGGAACCTTCCCTCGAAACAACGGCCGAACGGGGGAAACACCTCACCCGAATTCGTTTCCGTTACTAACGAATTTTTTCTGTATAATTTCCCGTTTCTGTTTTTCCCGAATTTACGGCATTCGGTCGGTTTATACGGTGCCGGCCCGTATGAGATTTTTCCCGTACCGGTTTCATTCTTTTAACTGTTCTTAACAATTCTGGTGGAATTGAAAAGAAACGAGACGAGAACAACTAGGCTAAATTCCATTGATTCAAGCCAGCAAAGCTGCAATTACGTGGTACACGGCGTGGGTGACGAGCTGCTAATTTCTGCTCATCACCACAGCCATCCATTGATCAATTTCCATGCCTCGAAAGTCAACACCCTGACCCTAATAACAAATTAAGCGTCCCTGCAAAGCATACGCCTGCTGAAAAGTGAAAAGCGCCCAGAGCCCCCATCTTCGGTGTCTGGCGACGACGCACATGCCTTGCTTCAGTCGCAACAACGTTAAGTCACAAGCCCCTAACCATAGAGACCTTGCCGCTCTCGAGCGAGTTGCTTCAAAACAGAGCCCCTCCTCCGGCGACGCACACGTACACACACACACACACACGATGCTAATCGTGACCGGCCGCCGAGCACAGACGGCCGGCCGGTTAGAACTGTTTGCCGGTGTAGGTCTGGCCGTAGCTCCAGCCAACTGGTGCGGCGTTGTCGCACGTGAGGATGCGGCCATCGCTGCCGGTGACCTGGAACGACAGCGCCTGGCCGTCGAGCAGGGCGCCGTTCTGCCAGTTGGCGCCCCAGTTGTGGCTCATCGTCTGCCAGCCCGTCCCCGATCCCTTCACCGACACCGCCGTCAAGTCGCCAGCGCCGCCCACGTTTGTGATGAGCACCAGGACGAAGTAGGAGTGGCCGTTGATGGTGAACCGGATGCCACCCTGCTTGACGCACGCCACCCTGCACAAAAGCACAAATCACCATCGCATAGGCATCATCAGTCAGGCGTGGTGGTGTGATCATATATATATACGCACGGGCCACCAGCTTTTGAGCATGCTACAGCTACAGCTAGCTGGTTGGATGGCGTCACGTACCTCCTGTATTGGACAGGCACGACGCCGGCACCGGCAATGGCGATCTGGGTGAAGACCGGCTCGGAGAGGTCGAAGTGCGGCTGCGGTGGGTTGCACCATCCACCATTGTTGTTGGCGAGCGCATAGTTGGGCGGGCAGAAGTTGGTGGCCGTCACAGTGGCGGAACCAGACCGGCAGCTGCCACTGCCCGTGCACCGGATCTCAAAGCACGCGCCGCAGCTCTGCCCGTTGTTGAACAGCGCGGTGCTCAGCGCCGCGGTGTTCTTCCCGTACCCGGCATTGTACAAGTTGCCATACCCACACGCTCCTCCTGCACGTCAGACGCGAAGAACATGTCATGCACTCACGTAATGCAGCCAGTAGCTAACGAGCGATCGATCGATACCTTCAACTGCTCAATTTATAGATAGAAGATGCTCACCCATAGTACCAGAGGCGTCACCGCCGCCGTAGAACGTGGCGCGGCCACCATGCCAGGAGTCGGCTCTGGTGAGCTCCAGAAAGGCAGCGATCGCTAGAACCAGCAAGCCTAAGGACCCCATGTATAGTATATCCTTCTAAAAAGCATAGTAAAAAAGAGCGTTAGTAAAGGAAACAAACTAAGATAGCTAGATCTAGCTAGGAATTTGCAGTCACGTACTTGCAGCTCAGATGAGCACCACTAGGCTTGCTGTTGCTAGTTCAACTTGCTGTGGTTTGACTACACAGGATGGTAGGAGGAAGATGGGGTGGACATATATAGGCGCTCACTGCATGCAAAGTCGTCTGAAGGCAAGCGCCACGTGTATGAAGGAATCTCTTTTTTTTCCTTATTATGGACATACATATATAGAGCAGTGGGAGGAAGGCCCACTTGTCGCTGTTAACACTGAACATACAAAAGATTCGCCTGTTTTCAGTGGGAGATAGTTGGGATCAGAGTTTAACTGGTAACATGGGCAAATTGCCCAGTTGGGGTCTGGGGGCACCTATACTGCATCCATAACAAACTGTGAGTAGACCTTGACTTCACATCTATCAAGAAGACGAGATCAGATGGTTAATGTGCAATCAGACTGAACCTAACATGATTAGAAAAAAAAATAAGTCCTTTTACTTTGCCCATGGGTGCAAATTCCAAGTTCGCTTTGACTTTGAACTCGCTTGGATTTGAAGCCAGTGTTTCATGTGGTGATTTTGATTGTCACGAGGCCATTAGCCATTTTATTATTAGACGATATAATATGTCGGCTGCCGTTAAGAACGGCATGTCTGCAAGGTAAACAGCTAGTAACAGATTCACATTAAACCGTGGAACATGGATGAAAAGCCTATTGCTTATATTTTGCATTGTCTTATTGGGCTGATACTATATAGAGTTTAAGGATATGTATAATATTGTTCTGGTGTCAATGGCAACGATTAAGAGGCCTACAACTATAAGCACATGACAGAGATCACAAGAAATATGCATATCCTGATCTAAAGAGAAGAAAAATAGACAAAACAAAGATGCAAAATTAATGCAGAGAAACAGAGCTATTAGTTGGATCACTAGCTAGCTACGCTGAAAGGATAAAGAAAACACTCCTCAATTAAATATGTGAGCTAAGAAAAGTCAGTCCTTTAATCCACATGAAGCAACATGGTATTTTTCTCACCTATTTGATTCAATATCCTGATTCCTGATACCTCACAAAAAAATGGAGTAGCTTCTTGCAGTGAACTCGTGGTAGCATAGCAGTTGTTTGGAAGTAAGGAGCCTACACAACTCAACCCCCTTTTTCCTGTGTAATAATGTGTTCCTTTGATAATAATTTGTCCCCTATCCCCAAAAGGGAAAAAAAATATTAAACAAACAAAAAGTACCCTACATAAAAACAATAACCAGAACGTAAACGTACACGAAACTCACAGGAGGAGCTTGGTATTCTAGGGTGCCGAATCAGTGTTCAAGATTCAAGAAGGCACTTGTTTACTGGTTCCAAAAAAGAACACTTGTTTAGCAATACTGCACAGCCTGCGAGATGCGGATCAGATGCTCTGGCACATGGCTACGGGTTCCTCCTGATTTGACTCTAGACTAAATTAAAGGCCTCATTTTGGAAATTTTTTACTTTAAATTTGTCTGGTAAATTCTTATTAAACCAATGAGGCGAACACGGAACACATGTGAACTGTGATCTAGACTTGTAGAATGAAATTGGGATCGTGTACTCTGAAAATGTTTTTCTAATTAGTCATTATATGTATAATTCAAACATGGAATTTGCATGACTGCATTTCAATAAATATTTGCACTAGATATTCACCATTACACAGAGTACAGTACCCTTGCTATTAACAGCTAAAATTCACCTACTGATGTTAATTTAGCACTGGTGGATTTTGACAATTGAAGCTGATGCTACAAGTAGCATGACTATTGAACTCTTTCGGATCTTACTCTTCTCATGCTAAAGTAATCAATATGAGCAGATCACAAGATCAGCAAGATCAGGTATGATACAAGACTACATGTGCCACACCTGCAAATAGAGATGAAAGCTAGAGATTACTAATGATTTGTTTAGCTGCTTATGAATGCAGAATACCTTATCTTTTTTTTAGATCAAAGACCCCACCCAGCTTTATTAGAAAGCTTAAACAGACCCCGATCCAAACTGGGGGTTACCAGTTTACAATAGGAGATAAGAAAGGCCAACTCGCTAAGCCAAGTGACAGAAGACATCAAAATAGGACTCTACTACCCAGAAGTTGTATGAACTATGCAAGCTAAACTCAGTTTTTTTTCCTAGAGTATGTGCCAGTTACCATTCAAACATGATAAACTATATCTTCAAACCAAACACCAAGCTTGTTTAGTGTTTATATCATACTAATGTGTAGTCAGAAGAATAAGTAATGAGCAATTGGTAAGTAGACAGGTGACAGAAATTCAGGAAAAGTATCTAACCTGGGACCCCTAATGGAAGTTGAAACTCAAAAGCACTGGACGCATCCATTATTAAGATGTGAAAACCTTAGAAGATACCGGCTCAGCTACAAGCTGACAAGCCTCAGCAATGGTGCTGGATATTTAAGTACAAAGCAGATCTGTTCATCAAATGCTGAGTCTGCAGACTTGCACCAGTTTGCCACCAGAACTGCACGAAGTTTAAGCCATCACTTATGTGATTCTACTAAGCTCCAGAGGCCTGGTTCACTGTAGTCCGTAGACCATCCAGATATAACAGTCTCAATGATTGGAGGGTCTTGATAACCATATACATTTTTGCTGCTGATATAAATCTACTCTGCCAGTTACAAATCATGTCCCTTGAACACTGAGACTTCACTAAAAACTCCGCTGGTTTTTGTTTTACATTCCACATTTCCACCTATATTGATTATGTACCAAAGCTTCAGGGCACTAGCATTTGCACCAACTCTATGGTCCGAAAATTAAAGTGTCAGCACTGTTCTCACATGCAACTTCATAAGCTTCTTGCTTTTATTTCCAGAGACCCTGTATGTAAAAATTTGCAAAGTATTTTCAATATGCCATATACCAAGAGTATATAATAATGCAAATTCAGCATTCAGTATTGGTGCAAAGCCCTTCCAGTGTGACAATGCAGATTTTAGCAAAACTTAGCAGATAAAAGCCTTCAATGCTTGGTATAATAATAAGTTTGTGGTTCATGTAAAATCAGACCAGAAATGTATGTTTTTTAATCAGAAAGCTATGAAAATTAGCCTCGCTTGAAAAATTAAGTGTATATAAATACTCAGACAAAGACATATCTTTCAATTATTGCTTGTTTGCTGAAACAAGGCTTCATACAAATATCTAGTATTTTAGAGTTATTTTATGAATCACTAAAACGACTTGATATTGCCACCACGAACATTTAGACTCTAAATAATCCAGATTTTAAGCAACAGAATTTTCAGTTTCCTTTACGAAAAAAAGAATAATTAAATTTCATAATATACATGTACCCTGAGTAGCATGACATTTATATTTTTCTGATATTGAAACTAGTAAACAAGTTTACGGTAAAGGTATTCATATATGTATTCATAAATAATATTCTAAATTATAGCTTTGCAGATAAATTTTGGTTGATGATCTTCACTAGTCACACAATTTGAGTATAGAAAACCAAAATTAGTTAGTCAAAATTAGCCTCAAAAGAATAAACATATTGCAATTTAAATTTAAGTAAATCTGCAAAAGACTCTCCAGAAATAGACAAAGATCCTCTATATTGTAGATTATGTACAAATGCAAATTACTTATAGGCATGACTTTCAAAAGATTATAAAGCTCATCTTAGGCGTCAGTGCAAAGCATGAGCCACTACTTACTAGACAATTTTACCATGCCCTGCAGTAGCAAGCAGCTATTATATATTAGATTAAGAAACTTATGGATTATCAATATGGCTGAAGACTTCGGCCAAGTTTGGTTGCGTCAGTAACACACACCTCACCTTGCCAAGCCAGAAACAGGTGCAAAAAATCGTGTTTGTTCTCTTGCCGGCTTGCCTCGGGGCTTGTGGTTTCCATCATTTCCCCATGAAGTGTGCGAGCAGAAACAGTTCACCACCGTGGGCCAGGTTTGGCTTGCCTGGCAAGGCAGGGTTCAAGGCTTGCTCAACAACCAAACGTGCCCTTCATTCATATAGGGAAAAAATTCAGTAATTAGTATCCACATTTATTATGGTCACTAATTTCAATATACTGAACATTACGAACAGTATAGTTCGACTAGCTCCACCTGCTATCAATTATCTAGTAAAAGATTATTTTCAGTTTACTTGGTGGGTTCCTGCATGGTTGCAGCCAATAACTGAACTATCATACTGTCATCAAACTATGCCTCCAAATTAACACCAATAATCCAATTTCATAATCGTCGAAATTGCATCTGCCAATAAAACCAGATCACGATTCCTCAAAGAAAATAAAACCAGACCAACAGGAGCAATTGATGGCTTGATGCACATGTTTATAATAACGGTGCTATCGTAACAGGCACTTGCTGTTGCTAAATACATGTTTCTTCCATTATTCGAGACATCCTGTGATGAATATTGATTCTTTACAACGTCGTAGCAAGGTGAAACCTTGCTAAATGCTAACAGCAGAATAACAGATAATGTTATCTTAAGCGATGTACAGATTTAGCAACAGTTTTTGAAACCTTTGCTCATTTTGCTAGAACTTGAACAGATGAAATTGCAACTGACTTTTTTTTTACGGAGGTAAACCCTGCTTTTATAGAAAGCATAAAGCAACAAAAATGCAACAAAATGTTCAATATA
>Ga0182004_10004400_pt1 | contig 11351 bp, 12 predicted proteins | sample Sormic07211540_1_FD_120479 | JGI IMG/M metagenome (GOLD analysis project Ga0182004, IMG submission 120479) | Endophyte microbial communities from Sorghum bicolor roots, Mead, Nebraska, USA - 072115-40_1 MetaG | ecosystem: Host-associated > Plants > Roots > Unclassified | place: USA: Nebraska...
AGTAGGAGCCGAATGCCCACCATGTCAGACTGAGCAGCATGAGAGAGCCTGGGCACAAGATAATGCTCAAGTCCGTTGGATAGGATTTCATGAACAGAACCATTCTTGAAAGTGCAGTGGCTGAACAGTGACGAGAACGCGTCCACTAAGGCTTCATCACCGATCCAGACATCGTTCCAGAAGGAGCATGATTTTCCATTGCCCAGCTTGACATTAGTTATAGCTTGGTAGAGAGGGAGAAGCCGGCGCAGCACTTGCCAATGCTCACCATGAACATTGCCTTGCAGTGTAGCTAGGGAGACGCGTCCTTGGATCCATTGCGACCATGCCGAGGAGCCAGGGCAGTATAGTCTGTGGATGAGTTTTAGGAGTAGGCAAACATTCTGCACTCCAATGTCCTTGACACCAAGTCCGCCAAACTCCTTGGGGTTGCACATTGCAGTCCAAGCTACAAGACATGAGCCCGGGGACGATTTCCCGTTTTTGTCACCACTCCATAGGAAAGCCCTCCTGGTCTTGTCAACATGTTTGATGACCCCTAGAGGCACCTGAATCGAGCTCATCAGATAGACTAGCTGAGAGTCAAGGACAGAGTCGACTAGGACCGTTCTTCCCATTTTGTTCAGGAAACCAGCTTGCCAGCAGCTCAACCGACGATCAGCTTTCTGAATGTATGGGGTAAATGCCGAAATCGGTAGCTTGTGAACTGAAAGGGGTAGGCCGAGGTATGGTTGTGGGAAACTTTCAAACTTGCAGCCAATAGCCTCAACACATCCTCACTGCCAAAACCAACATCGGATCACTTCCCCCTCTTGCTAACCTTGTGCACTGAAATCCCAAAGCCAAATTTTTTCCGGTTTGAAAAACATTGGCTCCATCACCAAAACTTCCTTCCTTCAATTCTAGCGGGCTGGCAGTCAACGGTCACCACTGGTGATACGACTGGGGGCATTGTTGCGCGACTTATTGCGACGCGGGCAGCTGTAAAGGTTTGGACAAGGTGCAACAGGGCACCACACTTCCTAATCCAAAATTTTAGATTTATTATCCAACTTTTTGACTATTTTGAGGAAATAAGATCTCTGTCCATACACGAACTGCAGGCTAGGCGTCATGCACAGGAACAACTGCATTTCCAAGTCAAACAAAAGGCTGCATATTAGAAACAAAGAAGCAAGCAAAAAGCTATCCAAGAGAGTGATGCAAACACCAAATTTCATCATGCGGTTGCCACTCAAAGGGTCAGATCAAATTACATAAGGATGGTTCAGGTGGACGGGACCCAGATTGTGAATCATGATGGAAAGATATCAGCACTCACAAGCTACTTCAAGTCCATTCTAGGTGTTTCAGGAGATTCACAACCAACCCCGCTAGCTGAACTCTATGCAAACTCATCCAACCCCGACAGCTCCATCAACTCCCCTTTCACTGAGGCTGAAGTCAAACAAGCGGTGCTGTCAATGAACATGAACAGCGCCCCGGGCCCTGATGGCTTCGGGCCTATCTTTTATAAAGCCGCCTGGGGGGCGGTTAAACCGGACCTCATGAAGTTGATGCATGACTTTCACAGTGGGCAGGTAGACCTTCAGAGAATCAACAGGTCTCATATGGTGCTATTGCCAAAGAAGCCGGGCGCCGTGCAAGTTTCAGCTTTCAGGCCAATTGCTCTCCAAAACTGCTGCTTCAAAATCCTGTCCAAAGTATTGACTGCAAGGCTGCAAACCCAAACACCCCGGCTGATCGACATCAACCAAACCGGCTTCATCCGTGGGAGATCCATTGCTGACACTTTTGTCTACGCATTGGAGCTCCTGCAAGTCTGTCATAAGAGGAAAAAACCGGCAATAGTGCTGTAGCTTGACTTTGCCAAAGCGTTTGATATAGTGCATTGGGAGGGGTTGACTGCGGTGCTTAGTGCTAGAGGGTTCTCAGTCCAATGGATATCTTGGATTAGTACCCTTCTATCTTCATCTCTCACAGCTGTCCTGGTAAATGGGTGCGCAGGCCCATGGATCAAATGTAAACGGGGACTCACACAGATGATACTCTGATTGTTATGCGGGGCTGAAACGCTACAGTGTCTCATTCGACAACACGCTACTGTCAAGCACCCCACTGAAATGAACCTCCCGGCTGCTGTTCTTCAATATGCGGATGATAATCTGATTGTTATGCGGGGCGAGCTGGAGGGTGCTGACGTGCTGTGGCTGTGAAGCAGACTCTTGACCTTTTTGCAGCGTTCTCAGGCCTCAAAATTAATTTTGACAAGAGCACTTTGGTGCCGATCCACTTGGATGGGATAATATTTATAGCCACAAATGCTAGGCTCAGGTGATGTCCACAAATCACAACGTATTAAATCATTTGTTCGTTTGACTGATAAGTCATGATAGAAAGTACTGTTCACTGATTTGTTATGAGAGAAAAACACTGCTGAATGGTTAACAGATTCGGCGGATAAGTTCAAACGAACAACTCTAGCTCACGTTTATTGCATGGAGCTAAATGACCAAGAAGCCGATGCTAGTGTTGTCAACCCGAGCTGTTACAGTAGACGGTTTCGTTCCTGGTTGCCAAATCCTTCACAGAGAGGCAAAGGGATCAAACTCGACACCACAAAAAATGTCAGCGGTAAATTATCGAACAAATATGAGATTTTTAATAATGTTATTAGAAGAAACGAGAACACATTACGAAGATATATAAAGGGAGCTCGGCAGAAAAAACTAGTATGGCCGTGACTCTGCAGGTCACGACTCACGTCTAATAATAGTCTATGACTAAAATTTGGTTGTATATGGTCTTTCCTTGCTAATTTTTAGCCAACTAAATTTTAGTCACTTTAATAGCTAACTAAAAAGAGTTAAAATAATTTAGTCTCACTAGTCATCCAAGAGTAGTTAAAATAATTTAAACTGGCTAAAATTTAGCAAGGGTACACATGAGGCAGTTACACGACAAGATCATGGAATCGACGCCGATCATCTACCGAGGGTTTTACAACAGCTTGTTACAGATCTCCAAGATTTCGAGGTTGGTGCGGCGGCCACTGGTATCGGTATCGCCTCTCCAAATCCGGCGATTTTCCTGCCGGTCAAGAAAAGCCACACGCATCCCATCCAAATCCCACCCATGCATGAGCCGGACAACACCAGAATCGGAGACATGCATGATCCACGTAGCCTAGCCTCACTCAAACAAGATACCTATTCTATAATCCCGGCCCTTGGGATTGATTACAAGCAAGTGGTCAGAGGACAGCAAAAGTCCCAGTTGTTTAGTAGCAGAAAATCGCTGCAGTTCGCCAACTTTGAGGTCAGCATAGCACAGCGCACCTGATGAAGATTAGTACAAATCTGCATACTTTACCAGATCGCCACAACGATCCGTATCTTTCATCCTTTCAGCATGCCAGGGTCAGCACTATCACACAGAAAGCTACTCCTTTCAAAAAACACAGAAAGCTACTCCTACCAGAGGACAAAAAACCACCCCAAGAACTCAAAAACTAACAGAGCCATATGCCCATATGATATGGTAGGGTAGCAGCACTAGCAGCAGTATGAAAAGGCTGAGGGAAGGGAACAATAGAAAATGGTGGTGGTGGATCCTTTCTGTGCATGTTGCTCTAGAATACTAGCACAACTGATTACATACTACACGCACAGAGACACACAGAGAGAGGGTGTGTCTGACTGTCTCATGATACTCTGTCGTGGATGGATGGAGTCAATTCGTGGCAAGATTTGGAGCAAATCTGCTCCAGGATCTTGCTTTCCATGCGCGGGGACTTTCTTAGTCATCACACCTTCTTTTCCCCTCCTCCTCCTTCGCTTTACTTTCCATGATTCCATCACATCACATCTCCTCGAATCCTTTCATGTGCTTGTGTGTATATATATATGTATTGTATCTACTCAACCACACCCACATCCTTCATCATTCAGAAAGCATAGCACAGCAAAAGCCTCTCATGCCAACAAACCCAAGCACACACACCTCCAGCCTTCCTTCTTCTACAACTCTTGCTTCCTGCAGCTCTACTCTCTTGTTTCGATCGGCCATGGCGGCGGCGGCGGCGGCGGCGGTGGCCACAGAGACTCCGTTCCATGTCCTGGCGGTGGACGACAGTCTCCCGGACAGGAAGCTCATCGAGAGGCTCCTCAAGACCTCTTCCTTCCAAGGTAATTAAGTCACTGGATTCTCATCTCTTTTGCAGCTTCAGCCTCTACTCTGAATCTCATGAAAGAAGCTAGGTTTCTTTGGCTCTAATTTGTTTCTGAATATCTGCAGTGACCACTGTCGACTCAGGGAGCAAGGCGCTGCAGTTCCTGGGACTCCATGACGACCACAGCCCTGTTCCTGTCCACACAGACCAGCTGGTAAGAACAAAAAGATGGCTTCCTTTTCCTATGTGTTTTCCTAGCTAGCTAGCTAGTCTCAAGACAAGGTTCCTGATGTTATTTGGTTTTGCTCATGTTCTGTATCTATGTGGATGACAATCAGGATGTGGCAGTGAACCTGATCATCACAGACTACTGCATGCCCGGCATGACAGGATATGACCTGCTCAAGAAGATCAAGGTAACTACTGGACTACTCCGGGTATTAGGGTATATATATATATTCTATCTATCTAGTGTTTAATTACTAGCATGATCCACTGAAGATAACAAGGCCTAAACATTCATGTTTGGTTTGGTTTGGTTTGGTTTGTTCTACCAGGAGTCGTCGTCTCTCAGAGATATCCCAGTGGTGATCATGTCCTCTGAGAACATTCCTTCAAGGATCAATAGGTGAGCAGTGACCTACCACTCTCTGGGTCTTGTGGATCTAAACAATAGTGTTCAAGAAAAATCAAAGTTAACAAAATGCAAAAAAAAAACATTAGTGAAGAGTTGAGTAGAGTTAAAGAAAGAAAACAACTTTATCATTTTTAAGGGTTTTTGTTGCATGGCTGAGTTGGCTGACGGCCTCTTCTTGCTCAGAAAATCACATCATGCCCAGGAAACCTTTAGACAGTTACTAAGAAGTTCCTTTTTTTCCCCTTCCATGTATGGAGACAAAATAAATGAATAAGTTTAGGACAATTGGATATGGAAATCTCTCCGAATCCTCAATGATCTGCTGTCACATGTGTTGTATAACAGAAAGAGGAACCACCACAGACATGACAGCTCACATCGTCCGGCCTGGTCGGTGTAAAATAAACACCAAAAAGAAAGATATGAAATGATACGCAGTTCGATCCTGTAGATCTTTCATATCTGCCGTATCCATGAAACAGGTCTATTGATGCAGACAGGTGACTAGCACCACTGACCACTCGTTGAGGGTGACACCAATGGGAGGGCACTAAAGTCAAAGAAAGAATCAAAAGATATTGCTGCCCTTTCGACAAAAAAGAATCAAAAGATACGGCATATCCATAAAAACAAAATGTAGTTATTTGAAGAAAAAATAAACACACAAGTTGCAAGAGTTGTTGTTTTCTAAAAGCATATCATGCTTTATATATGATCAAAGGGGAAAAAGCCCTGACAGTTCTGGTTTTTTGAAATTCTGAATCAGGTGCCTGGAGGAAGGAGCTGATGAGTTTTTCCTAAAACCAGTACGGCTATCAGACATGAACAAGCTCAAGCCCCACATACTGAAAAGCAGATGCAGAGAGCACAATCACCAGGAACAGCTCCAGCAAAGTGACAGCAACAGCGAGGAATGCAGTAATCCCACGAGCAGCAGCAGCAGCAGCGGTAGCAGCAGCAACCGCAAGAGAAAGGGAGCAGACAACGAAGAAATCTTGCCCCAGGCAAACAGATCAAGGCATAGTTAGCTGCAAACTGACTAGTACCGCTAACCTTTTTTCTGTTTTCCTTGGTCATTTGCCTTATACTCAGTTTTGGGCTTTTGGCCTACTGATTTATAACATAGATATTAGCACTAGATTTGCAAAATATAATGGAATCTGTAAAAGGATACTGCTTGAGTCAAATCAAGTGATTCTGCAACAAATTTCCCTGTTTCATATCAGAAAACCAGCTGAGATAACAACTTAACGGAGTCACAGTAACAGACCATTGGGGACAGCGTGTGCCGAAGCCAAGAAATCTCTGAGTGATTGTCAGATAACTAACGATGAGATTAGTTTTTTTTACTGTTTCTATGCTTTATTAGTCTGGATACAAGTACTCACTACAGCAGTCAGTAACTTGGCTGGGATATGATTTTTACCAACAGCAACAGCTAACAGCAAACTTCATCCCTACATAGTATTGTGCTTACACCGGCTTACAAGTGCATCATCATCTGCTGGGAGGTGATTGTTACTAACTGCTTATTAGAAACTTCATCACGGAAACGAGGTGGGCCCCTCAGAAAATACACCGGTATGTCACATGGTTCCCAGTAAGCTCATTGTCATATGTAACTTTAACAACGGTTCCTTGGCGGAAGCCTTGGTAGTGAGCAACCGCATCACTCTCCAGCATGAGAGGCAACTGAAAGATACAGGCACCAATTTCAGTAAACTTGCATGAAACTACTTTGCAACAATTTGCGCTAGCTTTACCAAAATAAATTTCCAAGGGAAACAAACCAAGCTATTAATAAGCAGGAATTTGCAATGCAGGGATGCTAGAAATCCACTAGCCAAAACAAATGAATTGCAGTATCCCCATGACAACTAATAAAACATATTGTTTGACATACGTTTTAAATTCTGATTTGCATATCATTATGTAAGGAGCCTGCGTTATGTAATAGTAACCCACATAAATAGAAAGTGACATAAATTTTTCATTCGAGTTTTCTTTCTATATGATAGCAATAGTCCCCTTATGAAATACAGGAGGATCATCAGTTTGAATCCCATCGAGGTACACTACTGAGAAATGCATAAACACAACGATTGTGAGAACAATATAAATGATGCAATTCACCAAATCATTATCAATATTTCCATTTGTCAAGGGCACTCAGCATGGTAAACTACATAATTTATCGACAGCTTCAATCATCACGATCACATGCAGAAAGCACAATAAGATATTGCAGTCTCCCTTGTGGCCATGATCATGTTGCATACAAAATCAAGTGCTGAAATTATGGTGTTATACACAACAACTCAGCATGCGTCATGAAAAGCAACAGCCGACAGCCAGCACCAGGCTGCATTATTGCATAGCACCATGACTCCAAGTGGCAGTATAACAAATCAGTAGGAAATTTGGAAGTAACTTCAACAAATTATAAGAGGAACATACATGTGAGTCCACCACATTGTAGTCCTTCTGGAGTTTGACCTTCTCCTCCACAGTCAACACTTCATGCTTGGGCTTGAGGACATGCTTAGTGATGTTCACCAGCCGTGATCTAACATTGAACAAAAGGTCAATAGAACTGAGACTTTTTCCTATGTGCCATTAAGAAAGATAATCGGAACTGCTAGCGCCCGGACGTCCGGCGCCAGCAACGCGTCCGGACGCCGAGCCCACCACCTGCGCCACTATAGAGAAGAAGAAAAAAAAGAAAAGAAAACTCCACTCGCCCCTAACCAACTCTCCCCTGCCCCACTCGCCCCGCACAAAAGATCGTTTCTTGTCCGCTTCCTCCCAACCAACTCGCCCCTACGCCACTCGCCCGCATGGAGACCGCCCTTCGTCCGTTCCCCGCGCAAGGAGTCCGTGCCCCACCCCACGAGCATGGGATCCGCCCCACCTCTCGCCTTGTCAGCCCTAGTAGATCTACCTACTGCTAACTCGTCCCTACAGCCTGCCTCCATACTTGACGCTGCAACACAAATATGCATGATAGTGCAACAGCACATGACATACTGCTACAACAAACAAGTTGAAGTAGCTGAAACATCATAAACATAGTATTACAACAAACAACAAACAACTGCTGCAACAGCATGCAAACAACTACTACAACATACAGATTGAAGTATTGGATAGAACAACTGAAACGCCATGAACATAGTATTACAACAACAACGAACGGCTGTTGCAACAACATGTAACAACTAATACAATAGCATAGGTTGAAGCATTAGATGGAGCAACCGAAACACCATAGACATAGTATTACAACAACATCGAACAACTATTGCAACAACATGCAACAACTAATACAACAGTATAGATTGAAGCATTGGATGGAGCAACTGAAACGCCATGGACATAGTACTACAACAACACCAAACAACTGTTGTAACAACATGAAACAAACTACTACAACATGCAGATTGAAGCAACTGAAACAACATTTCAAAAACACAATACTGCAACAACGACTGAAGCCTACTGCAACGTCTAGAAAGAACCGTTGCAACAATGACAAAATCTAAAGCCGAAAGCTTGCCGAAAACCTATCCTACTGCAACATCACCTGAAAAACTGCAAACAACCACCATTACAACACGCGAGAGCACTGAATCCCAAGAGCTCGCCGGAACCCTAGCCAACACATCTCATAGATCTAGACCCAGAGGAGGAGGAGGAGGAGGAGAAGAGGAGGGCCTAGATCTAGATCCACAAAAGAGGAGGGAGGGAAAAGGGAGAGGGAGGCCTCAGATCCAAATCCCTCCCCACCTACCTCGTCGGAGCCGCGCCGTTCTCTTCATCTCTAGATGTATGGAGGTTATGAGAGTGAGAGAGAAAGGGCAGGGAGAAAGGGAGTTGCGTCACTCACTGGATGCTACCACCGTCGCGCTCTACTCCGGTGGCTTTGAGGGCGCGTGGGTCGCAACGAGGAGGGAGGGAGAAAAGGAGGGAGGAGCGGCTCGCCATTGGCGCGGCAGGAAGTGCGGACGCATGGTGGGAGCGGCGGGGGCGGCAACGAGACGAGAGAAAAGAGTGGGGAGCAAAAGAATGAGTGGATAAGAAAGCATGGATGAGCAGCGAAATGAGTGGACAGCAACGTCCAGACGGACGGACGTCTTACATATATCATTACCGAAAGATAATCCCTTTCACTATACCACTAAAAAGTTATAGTAGACTTCTATACCATGACACTTATTTCTTTTGCTCAGCACACCATTCCATCTATCTCCTTCTGATTTTAACCATTTGACAGCCCTGATGTGTGGGTTCGGTCCGAGAAAATATCCAAGATGCCCTTGTATCTTTGCTCGGTCTTCTCTCACCCTGCCGAGATCGGAGTCGGCGGTTTCCACCATGGGCCTCGTGTCGCCGTCGGGCAGCCGCAGTGAGGTAAGCCAAGGTGGGGGGAAGCGACGCACCACCGGCCATGGAGCCCGGGCTGAGTTCTGCCATCCGCGTCGCAGCACCCGAGCCCGTTGCCGCAGCTGTGCCGCAGCACCAGGTCTGCCGCGTAGGACCTGTTCCACCTCGGCGTCGTCGGCGTGCCATCCCTGATGTGTACCCGCCGCCGCCGTGCCCCGCGGTGAGCACCAAGTGGGCGGCCATGGCCGCACCGGTTTCAAGGTGGCAGCGCGGGCGTTCTGGTGAACCATGGACACGAAAACGGCAAACAACAGTCCGGGAAGCACCAGGGCCTTATCAGTTACCACGGACACATCCAAGGCGTTTATTTGAGGCGAAGGAGGACCGAGCTGAGCCGGCCACGTGTGAGCAAACAGGCTACGGCGCTCCGGGATTGGCACCATGGCGTCACATCATCTCCGGCAAGGTCACTGGCCAAAAAGAGAGGAGCATCAACATCGTTACATAGAGAAGTCAACCGGTACAAGGAATTGAACTAAAGCTCTGTTTGGTTCTTCTCACTAAATTTTAGTCAGCTAAAATTATTTTAGTTACTTTTGACTGAGATAAGATGTGTGGAGGAGGAGCCAGTGATGGGTTGCGTGGGGGCACACGTCCAGTGGCAAGTTATGGCCACCGCGCCGTGCTCCTTGTTCCTCGCGACGGCGTTGAAGAGAAGAGGAGGAAGGTTGGGTGGGTGACAAAAGGGCCCCACCTGAGGGCAACTAAGTCATTTGGCTGCGCTGTTACCCACTGTTAGGAGCAAAACTGAACGGAATAGTGTGCTGGGCAAAAACAGATAAATGTCATATGACATAGAAATCCGCTCCAATTTTTCCAGTAACATAGAGAAAAGAATTATCTTTCTTAATGGCACACAATAAAAAACCTCAATAGATAGGGCACTATAGTTAGCAAGAACCAAAAGATCCAATGCTGCTTCTTACTTATTACTTACTTACAGAAACTAAACAAAAATGTGAAGAGAAGCCAACAGATTGGATAAAACCTCACCTGGAATGTGTCGACTTTAAACGGGAAGATCTCCTTGATGGATTCTCTGGCTTTATACCGTTTTAGGGCAGTACCAATGGTAAAAACTATACACGGTTTCTATAATGACCACGTCAGCAAAAATTAATCCGTAGCACAATGGTAGTTTCTTTATAAATAATAAATATGGTCTATTTTCTCTCAATCTTATCCTATCCTCTCCCTCTTATGCTCCCGTTGGTTCGTGTACCAACCAAAAGCTAGACAAGCAAAAGCTACACAACACCACCGAAGAACCAATAAGTGAACACATGGGCGAGCGGACATGGCTCTAGCGAGCGCAGCAACATCGTCGAGCGCACACACGTGGCTCTGGTGGGCAAGTGTGGTGACTTTTTTTTTTGCAAGTGTGGCAGCACGACGAGCGAGCGAGCGCACGGCCCGGTGAGTGGACGCGACAACACGACCACATCTCCAATGAGCGAGCGAGCGTGGACGCTGCTTTGGTGAGCGGACGCGACGGACAAGCATGGTGTGGCTCTGGCGAGCAGACGCGGTGGGCAGGCATGGCGGCTTCAGCGAGCTGACACGGCGGGCGGGGCGACCATGGCAGTGTCGGCGAGCTGACGCGGCAGTGCGGACGCATCTTCAGCGAGCGAGCGCAGACGATGCTCTGGCGAGCGGACTCGGCAGACGAGCATGGCGTGGCTCTAGTGAGCAGACGTGGCAGGTGAGCATGGCGGCTCTGGCGAGTGGCTTGCCCGAGGATGGCAAAGAGGCGATGGAAACTGGTAGTTTCTCCCCAACGCAGTTTTTCTGGTTTATTCGTGCTTTGATCCGCGTGTAGACTTCGTTTCTTGAGGAAGAAACTATTTCTTGATTTTATACCCTCTCTCTTCAATAACTCATTTGTCATGTCACTAAATTGCTGAGCTATCCCTCTAATTAAGAGGGATAGAAATTATCATCAATGTCCTATTAGAACCGCCCTTAGACATTTTGCTCTGCAGTGTCAAAATCAGTCCAGACAAGTTCCCACCTTTGATTCCACTGTATATCTCCGGATAACTGCAATCTTGACAGGTTTGGGTGGACAAAACACAACTTTCAGATTTCCTTTTTGCAAAA
>Ga0182004_10004401_pt1 | contig 11350 bp, 7 predicted proteins | sample Sormic07211540_1_FD_120479 | JGI IMG/M metagenome (GOLD analysis project Ga0182004, IMG submission 120479) | Endophyte microbial communities from Sorghum bicolor roots, Mead, Nebraska, USA - 072115-40_1 MetaG | ecosystem: Host-associated > Plants > Roots > Unclassified | place: USA: Nebraska...
CGGGCGGATTCGTCGGCACAATCCAAGGCGGCGACGGATGACGCGGCGGCCGCGCGTGTCATGAGGAAACTGTGACATTGATGCATGCGGCGGCGTGCTGAACGGCGCGACGACGTCGAAGCTGCAGACACCAAAGCTGCAGGCAGTTCAACCCTCGACTTCGCCCTGATGAGGTACGCGCCGTAAACTTCGCTACAAGAGGCTTTCCCTTCCTGCTTTCCGGGTTTATGGAGTTGCCAGGCCTCTCATTCAATCCGGGGCTGGCCACTGAAGAGCGCATTCGGCATCGATTTGCTTCCCCGGTCACCCATCATGTTCTGGATCGCTTCACCTTCACCCTTGTTGCGGCTTTCGGCCGTTGCAAGTTCAAGTTGTCTGTCAAAACAGTTCAATCCCTGCTGCAGGCTGCTTTGGGGGGCTTAGCGTCTCAGTTTTTGTCTCTAGGCTTGGAGACCGCACCTTCAAGTTTGCGGTTTCTTCTAGGAAAGTTGGTCTTTTCGTCGCGTCTCTCCAGTTCTTCTCCTGTGACACCTTCAAAGTGTTCTTCTTCCTGTGGGGGAATGGTGGCCCCAACTGGAAGCTTGAGTTTTTGCGTTTCTGCGAGGAGGAAGATAGCTCTTGGTCCACTACTAAGCACAAAAGTAGAGGTGTCGTTCGTGATGCGAGTCACCTCCCCTCCTTGACCGATGCTCCTTTGGTTCACCTATCGGGTGCCAACACGATTCCGGTTGGTCTAGGCATTCGGGGTGGCAATGCTTCGTTAGCCGGCGCCGACATGGCCGGAGATGAAAGGCCTCATTTCCTTACAGGGGCCAACGCGACAAAAATTGGGCCAAGGCCAATCTCCCGCAAATCCGGGACGACCTATGCTGACAAGGCAAAGGGCCTTGCCAGTAATGACATGGTGCAGGCTCAGCCTGCTGCTGGTTCCACCTTCCCCAGGCGTCTCTCTCGGTTCTCTCAGCCAAAGCCTGTCGCCTGGGAACAAATGAAGCAGAAGAGGCACTGTTCACGCTGTCTTGCTAATGATCACTGGCGAGTCAACTGTATTCAGCCTATTAGATGCCATGCTTGACACTCAACCGGCCATGTTGTCGCCTGTTGCCTCTCTCTCAAACCTGTGGCCAGACAGCAAAATCTTTCTGTGGCCTATCGCGCGCCTGTGCTATCCCACAACAAGGTCTGGCAACGCGTGGAGCAGCCCACCCGTCTGTCTGCGCGGGGTTCCAATGTCAATGCCAAAAGCCCCGTTTCCGGGAGGGCCATGAATAATACCAATACCATTATGGGCCGCCAGCCCAATAACGGGGTTATAGCTATTGAGCACAGGGAAGGAGACATTATTACTCCGCCTAACCCCAGCTCCTGGCAACTGTTCCCCTCGGACCCTTCGTCTTCCTCTGGCAGCGGTGCCACAGTAGCTCAGGGAAACCACAATCCTTGCCAACACCACTCACAGCTCCTAGACCTCAATCGACCTGTAACGGAGGACGAAGCAATGGCGTTTCAGCGAGCGGACCCTGAGCCGTTCCTTCCAGAGCACCTGGAGGCACTGCACGTGCCGAATAGAAGATTTATGACGCGTGCGGTCGCTCCATACCGGCCGCAGCCAAGGAACGAGAATCTGGCGATCGTCACCATCAACCCTCTTCCCGGTAACCCTATGCTCTTTGGAAATGTCCGCAGTGTGCTCAGAGATTTTTTTTCGAGAAATAGTGCCTATGCAATATCTGAGTATTCAGAAAACAAGTTTGGGGCAGGCTATGGTTAGATTGACTTATGCGCATGCAAGAGACACCTTGATTTAGAATAGTCCTCATGTCTTTGATAATGTCCTGCTCACCTTCACCAAGCATGACCGCGGTAGAAATTGGCGTACTGCTGAGTTCAATCATGAGTGTTGGATACTCTTACTGGATTTTCCTAGAGACTACATTGCAGAAAGAATTATTTATCAGTCAGTAGGAGATTTTGCCAGAGTCCTTGACCTACAGGTCCAATAGGGGACAGAAGTCTCCATCATCTTGAAGGCTAGAGTCAGAGACGTCACAGAAGTGCCTCAGTTCGTAGTAATAGAAGACCCGGATGTAGTTGGGGGAGAGTCTTTCACGGTACAGTGTGAAGTGGTACGTAGTAAGATTGCCTATGAAATGCCACCACCGCAAGATCAGGTCCCAGAGAACAACATCCTGGAGCAGGAAATGCCTTTTGATTTCTCGGCCTAGGACAACCTGCAAATGGAATAGCACAGGCAGGTGGATGGGAGCCTTGGCCTGATCAGGGGGAAGACATGAACCACGAAGTAGATAGTGCAGAAGTGGAAGCAGAACTACAGAATGTGCAGGTTCAGATAGCAGAGGTGGAGCAACAGCTAGCTCAGATACATCATGAGGGATTCCAAGGGGAACATGCTGGGGCTGATGACAACATAGTAGTGGCACAGAACAATGCAGAGCTATTTGAGGCAGAAGAAAATCTCATTCATGGTTTAGATCTTAATCAACCACCAAATGACCAGGATCTCGACCCGGTCATCATTAACCCAGTGGAAGATGACCCTTTTGGACAAGGCTACCAAACTCAATATCTGTTGCAAGGTCAGGGGGAAGTGTTCCAACTGAATCCCCAACCTCAGCATGTTGAGCAAGCACAGGAGCCAAATCTAGAGCTGATGTTGGGAATGCAGCAGGAGCACAACGCGCCAAATCAACCGCCAGCTAATCCCATCAACTTTCTGGTAGAAGAGTTCCCACCTGAAGAGTTAATGGCTACCGAGGAACAAGAGGCTAATGTGAACTGCATAGAAGAAGGAGATTTGGAGGGAAACCTCGGTGTTAACAATGCACACCGGGTCCAAATTCAAATTGAAGGGGTTGGGCCGCAAGATCAAAGGGCAATGGAATGGCCCAATAGTATTCAAGCCCAGCCCACAAGCCAGGCTGGATCACTCAAGATTTTTGGCAGCTCAATCAACATAAATGACCAAGTTCAGGACCAAAATGATGCAGCTCAAACTGAGGACCACCATAATGATCAAGACCAAAAGGATAAACACAAAGAAGACTTAGCTAAAAGTCAGAGGGCTGTAGTTACACCCGCAACACTGAATGTTGGTCAGTTACTCCCAATAGAAAGTGACATATATGGGGCCATGGTTGCAGATAACTTCCAGCACAATAACAACATCAGCAAACACATAGGACCTGGAGTGCAAGGAACACAGGTGGAAGATGGAATGGCTTGGTCCCAAACCATCAATAGGGAAATAGACCCAGCAGATCTTGAGGCAAACAGGCTGTGGGCTAAGTACTTCACCTCAGGTAATAGTTCATACATTCACACAGCAATACCTGGTAACTGGGCAAACTTCTTCATTGTTCAACTTTTGAACCCTGCCAATTTTAATTGGATAAGAAACCTACTGATCAGTCTAGCCCCAAATTTGGACTGTCCTGAGTTTGGTCAGATTAATTTTGCAATCCCCCCTACTTGCCCTAAGCATGACTTGCAATGTTTGGCAGATTCAACAATGTCAAGGGAGATACCACCCAAAAAGAGAAGCTGCAAAAGGATTGCTCCAGTGGTGGTGGAGTCAGAGGTAAGAAGAAGTCCCAGGATTTAGAGCTCAAAAAGTGGTTTTAAACATAAAACTCCAACCGAAAAGAAATGTTGCCTACCCTGCTGTGTAACACCACCAACTCTGAAAAAAGAAGCAATTAAAAAAATTGCTATCAACTTGTGTGGAATGGAGGAAGCTGAAGTAAGTGATGACCTTTTGCAGGCAAAAAAGCAGAAGAGTCTACCTGTAGCCCGAGCTCGGATTGTGATACAGGATGAACAGAGGAACCAGGGAGACCAGCAGTTGGGAGAAGTGCCAGAGGATCACGTGGAGGCCGGACAGAATGCTGATAGGAACAAGAACAATGATGCAGAAGAATGAAAAGCAGAGATCAAGGAAAGAAGGATGGAAACCTACACCTAGTGATAGGCTGGTGTATTCTGACATGTTCCTTGATAGAGAGAAGGAACCATCTTTTGTAATAGATGATAGACCTGCCAGACTTTTAGCTAGACGTAAGACCAACGTTAAACACTATGCTGTTAGGCTCTCTATGGTTTTGGTGATTGCATGCTGGATAAACAGACCCTCATGGATTATCTATGGTTGCTTTTGGAATCTCATTGTCTCTGCTAGTTATGCTTGGTTGGTCTGTGACAGTCCTCCCATCCATGGGAAAGGATGGACTGGACTGAGTAGCCAGTCACAAGAAACAAGAGCTGGGCTCTTGTATTATAGCATCAGGACCACAATTAGTATTCATGAATACAAACGATAACAGAGAGTGGAAAGTTTTGACATGGAATGTCAGGGGCATAAACTCGGAATGGAAATGGAATGCAGTGAAAAATAAACTGTCTGACAGCAATTGTGACGTTGCATGCTTGCAGGAAACAAAAAAAAAGAAATTATAGATGTAAACTTCACCAAGAAAATCTGTCCTCTGACCCTTGACTCTTTTCATTACTTGCGCTCTGTGGGTGCCTCGGGGGGAATCCTTGTGGTTTGGAAAAGTGCTCTTTTCTCTGCAACAGTGAACTTTACTAACAGCTATGCCATCTCACTGGAACTCTGTTCAGAACATAACCGGAAAAAATGGACTCTTACCTCCATTTATGCTCCTTGCACCACTGAAGGGAAGGCTTTATTTTTGGACTGGTTCAGAAACATGCAAATCGGCAGTGAGGAGGACCATCTTATCTTGGGGGACTTCAACCTGATTAGGAAAAATGAAGACAGGAACAAACCTGGGGGAGATGTTAATGATATGTTCAGATTCAATGCAGCAATCAACCAATTGGGAATTAATGAAATCAAACTGCAGGGAAGAAAATACACCTGGTCAAATAAGCAATATGACCCCCTTTTGGAGAAACTGGACTGGGTTTTCACATCAGATAGTTGGGCCACTTCATACCCAACCACCTCAGTTCTAGCAATGGAAATGGTTCCTTCCGACCACTGCCCATGTGTGGTAACCATTTCAACCTCTATTCCAAGGACCAAAGTTTTTAGATTTGAAACCAATTGGCTTAGACACCATGATTTCCAGCAGGTGTTCTCTCAGAGCTGGAATAACCCAGCTAACACTGCAGACACTGCCAAGGTGCTCACCTCAAAATTCAAAAAATTGAGGAAAGACTTAAGAGAATGGCAAAGCTCAATGCAGAACCTAAAAACAATAATAAGCAATACAAGGCAAGTGCTTAACCTTCTAGAACTAATCAACGAGCACAAGGACCTGAGTATAGAGGAATGGAACTTCAAAACCATACTTGAGAAGCACTTGCTGAAACTATTAGAGAGTCAAAGAGTTTACTGGAGACAAAGAGGAAACATAAAATGGGCTCAGTTGGGAGACGCAGGGACCCATTTTTTTCATACTTGTGCAACACTCAGGCACAGGAATAAACTAATCAGTGAGATCACAAGCAGGCATGGGAACATTGCAGTAGATCACAGAGATAAAGCAACAATTCTATGGGAAGAATTCAGAGAAAGACTTGGGGTCAATGAGTTCACAAGGTTCCCTATAGATCCCGCCTCAATAAACCAAATTAGGGTCGACCTGAGTAACCTGGAAGACCCGATTACTCATGAAGAAATTGATAACATAGTCAGAGCACTGCCAAATTACAAGTCCCCTGGACCAGATGGCTTCAACAATGAATTCACAAAAGCTACGTGGCCAGTGATCAAACAGGATTTCTACAACCTATGCCAGAGTTTTTTTGACAACAACTGCTGTCTCCAAAGCATCAATGGGTCATACATCACTCTAATACCCAAAGTTGATACGCCCATGACAGTAAATGACTTTAGACCAATTTCTTTGCTCAACACATCCATGAAACTGCTCACCAAAATCCTAGCATCTAGATTACAGCAGAAAATAACTCAGTTGATACACAAAAATCAGTATGGGTTCATAAAAACAAGGACAACACAAGACTGCCTAGCCTGGGCGTTTGAGTATATACACTATTGTCAACAATCAAAGAAGGAAGTGGTAATTATAAAGCTCGATTTCGAAAAGGCCTTCGACAAGATAGAGCACCAAGCTATTATCAAAATCATGGAAGCAAAAAGATTTGGGCACAGATGGATGTCCTGGATCAGGAACATATTATCCACAGGGACTTCCTCAGTCTTGTTGAATGGAACCCCAGGGAAAAGGTTTCAATGCAAGAGAGGGGTGAGGCAAGGGGACCCACTCTCACCCCTGCTATTTGTGCTGGCAGCAGATTTCCTGCAAGGATTGGTAAACCGAGCAAAAGGCATGGGACTTCTCAACCTACCCATTCCAATACAAAGTGAACCAGATTTCCCAATTATTCAATATGCAGACGACACCTTGATCATCATGGAAGGGGATGTCCGGCAGATCTTTCTCCTCAAAACAATTTTGCAGAACTTCTCAGACTCTACTGGCCTCAAAGTGAATTACAGTAAATCAATGATGCTACCCATCAACATGACTGAGAGCAGATTAGATCACCTGGCAAGAACATTTGGGTGCTCCAAAGGATCCCTACCGTTCACTTACTTAGGACTGCCTCTAGGCACCACAAAACCAAAGATTGCTGATTTCATGCCCTTAGTAAACAAATGTGAAAGAAGACTGGGTGGAATATCTACCATGCTCAACCAAGCTGGGAGATTACAAATAACAAATGCTGTGCTATCTGCTTTGCCAACTTACTACATGAGTACCTTGGAACTGCCAAAGGCAATTATCAAACAAATAGATAAACTGAGGAAAAGTTGTCTGTGGAGGGGTACAGATGTTAATGGGAGAGGAATGCCGAAAGCTGCCTGGAAATTAGTCTGCAAATCTAAAGAACAAGGGGGATTGGGAATAACCAATCTAGAAGTTCAGAATCAAGCGTTGCTGATGAAGAACCTAGATAAATTCTATAACAGAAAGGAGGTGCCATGGGTCAACATGGTCTGGGAAAAACACTACCCAAATGACAAACTCCCAGGAACTGTCAAAAAAGGATCATTCTGGTGGAGGGACGTGCTAAAAGGGTTGCCAAAATTCAAGGAAATGGCCACAGTTCAGGTGAATACTGGCCTCACTTGCCAGTTCTGGAAGGACAAATGGGGAACAGAAATTCTGCAGAACAAATTCCCGCAAGCATTCTCCTTTGCAAAGGACAAGAACATGCATGTCAGGAGAGCTTTCACCATTGAGGATATCACCGACCTATTCAATTTACCACTATCCCAAATAGCTTTTCAACAAGCCCAGGAAATAAAACAGCAGATGGAAACGTTCAGCAGAAACGACCAGGACAAAGATGTATGGACATACTCGACACAAGGCGCTACCTACAAAGTTCAAACAACATACAAGCTACTAATGGGCCATCAGCCGGTTCAACCTGCCATCAAATGGTTATGGAAGTCGTACTGGCAGCCGAAGCATAGAGTCTTCTTCTGGCTACTAATGAAAGATAGATTGAGCACAAAAAACATCCTGAGAAGGAAAATGCAACTGGATTCATTCAATTGTGCTTTCTGTACATCAGTCCAGGAAGAAACAACACTTCACTTGTTTTGGGAGTGCCCATACGCACAGCATTGTTGGGGAACTATTGGCTTACAGATAGTAGAAGATGGGGACATGGGGACACAGTGCAAAACATCCTGGCACTGAGAGCTCAACTGCAGTCCCAGTTCTTCATGATAGCAATCATTTTGATGAGTTGGACGATATGGAAAGCGAGGAATGAAGCAATCTTCAACAATAGATTACTGTCGACCCAAGAATGCAAAACAGCCTTTTCCATGGAATTGGACAAGGTCTCCTGCCGTATCAAGACAAGTCTAAGCCTCCTGTTTGATCAATGGTGTCAAAATCTGCATTAGTTTGCCTCATCGCTCTTATTTTCTTCTTTTCCTTTTTTGTTTCTTAACTCATCAACCCTTCTCCACTGTTCCTGTAAGGCTTGTCTTTTGTAATTTCTGAACCTCCTTTTTGAATAAAATTCTGCAGGGGCAAAAGCCCCTCCAGTTCAATCAAAAAAAAAGAACTTGACACATGCTGACATGCACCAGATGTACCAGAGGTCGTTTATATAACATATGAATTATAAGCACCAAGTACCTGGGACAAATAGAAGCTATATTCTTTAGTTTACAGTTTACACAAATTTGAAACAAGTTCTAAATATGACAACAATCAACTGACTGCATTTTGAGCCAAAATTTTCGTACAAATAGCACCAACTACAGCAATGGACATGTAGCCAGACCAGATATCACCTATTCACCTATCAGTTATTTACCAGGGTGACACAACCAGAACCCCACTATGTGGTTGAAGAAAGGAGAAGGAAGACTACTTTGAGAAGGAAGACTACTTTCTGAATTTTGCGTCTCGATATAGCCCACAGATTACACGGCTACAGGCACATAGCAATAAACCACCATTAAATTATGTTACAGATCAAACCTAAGCATCTTCATGAGACAAGTTGAATCTTTGAGGCTCCATCAAATGCATGGTCCGGGACCACCTTCCTCCAACAATGTAGAACAGAAAACCCACATATGATCCTCAAACCGTTTGTACAATAATGGTCCGACCAGTTCCAAGTGCTTCCTGCACGTCCATCATCATATGCCATCCACCATCACGTGACTGAAACTCTGCTGCCCTCAAATCCATTTCATTTCTCAGGATTTTGTTCACCCATTGGATACTCTGATACAGCACTGTCAGCAACTGGTTCAGGGTGCTTGATTGAATCAATATCAGATGAAACAGGCGATGCTGCTTCTGTCTCAGACACTGAAGATCCAAGCATATCATCACTATTCTTTTCCTCTCCAAACTTGGCATCGCAATCCATGGAATCCAGCTGCTTCTCACTTTCAACCTCCATATCAAGAACTGCAGTATCCTTCTCAGCAACATCACCACGTTCAGCTTCTTCCTCCTTCCATTCTACAAACTCAGGTTGACTCTCTTTTACATCCGGAGTTGGTGGTCTGATATCATCTTCCAATGTGTCAATGGTACCATTTGCCAAGCCGGTGTGACCAGACTCTTCATTTGCGTCTTTGTTGGGGACAGGTAGAGGTGGTTCAGAACCTTTTGTGTCATCCATAACCTCCTCGCCAAGAATGACTTCATCATTTTCATCATCCTCTTTTAGTGCGGACATTTCCGAATTTGGAGATGGGGAAGCTTCTGAACTAACCAAACCATCATTCAGTGGTTTGTCCTCGTCAAATGCAAACCAGTTGGAATTTGTAAAGAGCGAGCCACTGCAAACGACATCTTCATTAGTCAATTCTTGTTGCAAACATCAAATGTGCTTACAAAAGAAAGAACAGTAGTATCAAATAGAAAAAGAATAAACCTTTCTTGTTCGTCTCCAAGGCGAAGGGAGGAGATTACTACCTCTGCAGATTCATCATCAAAATATACATCCTGCGGCAGATATAATAACAAGAAAGGAAAACATCAAACGTCAGGAAATACAATCTGCTCAGTTCAATTCAAAATGATACAATGAATCTAAACAGTAAATCTGAATATACCTCATCATCCCGCTCAAGTGATGCTTGAGCCTGCATGTATCAAATATAAACAAAAAGTTACAGAATAAATTTTAAAAACTGTTAATGTGTTGCAACTACAGCCAAAACTTGCTGTTTAGGTCCATAATAAAAATTAAGAATATTCTTTTAATGTAATTGAGCATTTTGGATCTCAGAAAAAACAATGATTCAATCTTTTAATGTAAATCAATATGCCTATATATAAAGCACTAAAGTGTGCTAATAGACCAAACTAGAAACAACTGCACTAATCAAGAGAAACTGACCTCGTCAATATCCTCATTACTGTAAATACCATATTTAAATGCCTGGCTTAAATTACTAGCAAGTGCAGCCACATCGTAGTCCCTATCTCGGAAGTCTTCATCATCGCTATCCCTACCACGATCCTGCAGTGACGTTGGTCGACTATAACCAGAGAAGAAAGCAGAAATTTAGCTTATGATCTTTCATCCCAGTATATCTCTTTACACATAGCAAAGCCAAAGCAGCTGAAGTCTGTGGCAACTCCATATACTTCATGCGAACATGCAGTACATATTGGCTACCCTTTGAAAGTACTAAAGAATTGATAGATTTGGCATTAACATCATAGAGAGGCAGAACTGCAGAAGTCTAACCACATCTGGGCCTAGCTGTTAGCGCAACATGAGGGAAGCTCTGAAACATCGCAATATTGTTGTTGATGATTCCTTATATGTCACTGCAATTATTTCCTAATCCATCATATATGCATTTAATGTGTCAATGACATATGGACTGCAGACCCTCATGCCAGTGACATTCAAGGAAATTTTAAGATTCCTCGTCACATATGAGAAATTAGCTCTTGTTCATCCATGCGAAAAAAGAGAAAGCATCCTAGTGAGAACATCTTCTTCCTCCTCTTTTTTTTGTAGGATATGGACATAACTTGTTCTTAGTGGACTTGTTACTCCACAAACATCTGTTCACTATAGTTCCTTCCAAATCTAGCAAGAAGTCTAGGAGTAATGCAGGATGCACTTTTGGATATCAAAGCAGCACAGTTGTAGTTAACAGATGTGCAATGTTCCTAAAGCAATCACATTGACTGATACTACTTTCTGTGCGTAGAACGCAGATTTTATGATTCATAACGACAAGCGAGTACATGGAGAATTCAAATTTGCAGTTAAATAAAAAAAATGCACAAGATAAACCATAAGAAAGCTAAAATGTACTTACCCGCAAGCCCACTGGTAAACATTTTCTAATGCATTACGCTTCGTTAGGGTACTGGCATGCCACTCAATCCAATCAGAATTTTGCTGCAATCAAATTAAGCCTGTTATATAAAATTGGCTGTTGCTTAAATCATCAAAAGCAAATCACGCGAACAGTTCTTTTAGGAATGAACTTATACAGCAAAGATGAACAAACAAAGATAATACAGCTGACAAAAAGCACGATAATTGGCACAAAAGGTGCATCAGAAATCTGCAAGATTGCATTGTACAAAACCTTAACATGTACATTCTACCATCATATACAATCATGATAAACAATGGGTATTGCAGAGGCTACAATACTGCAGGTGAATTTAACTTGCATATATCAAGATTTTTTCCTAGGAACAAAACTTCCATCAAAGAACTTGGGTGATATTGCTCAAACTGACTTCACATGAAGCTCAATACAACCTATAGAATCAAGATGGCGAGAGAGAGAGAGAGAGAGAGAGAGAGAGAGAGAGAG
>Ga0182004_10004402_pt1 | contig 11349 bp, 7 predicted proteins | sample Sormic07211540_1_FD_120479 | JGI IMG/M metagenome (GOLD analysis project Ga0182004, IMG submission 120479) | Endophyte microbial communities from Sorghum bicolor roots, Mead, Nebraska, USA - 072115-40_1 MetaG | ecosystem: Host-associated > Plants > Roots > Unclassified | place: USA: Nebraska...
TGTTAAATGGCCATTGTCTTAGCTACTATGTGTCGCCTTGAACTTGTTTAATCACTATGTATGGATGCCATGACCAAACTTAGACATCCGTGCTCTTTTGATAATGGTATGCCTCCGGTGCATTTTACATTATATATATATTGCTGCCATGTATACATGTCGATCCATAATTTTACTCTGGTGCCTGCTCTCTGTCTGGAGAGAAAAAAACAGAGGGAGGGATAATTTTACTCTGGTGCCTGCTCTCTGTCTGGAGAGAAAGAAAAAAACAGAGAGAGGGGCAAAACAGTCTTTTCCCATAGCCAATCCAAGCTAACATGCTGAGTTGGACTGCCACATAGTTAAAATAGACAAATCTGTATGACTAAAGAGATACCTAAAGCAAATTTTTAATTACACTTCCGAAGAGGAGCCATCTGTAAGTGGGACAAATATTTAAATTGCCCTATCTGCTCTCGGCTCCCCAGCCTACGCCTCCCCCAAACTTTTCCTCCAACCGGCCACGTCTCGCTCGCGTCGCGTCGCGTCACCTGCTGCCTTTTTTTGGGTTACAGTATAAAGGGCGCCCGCCGCACCGCGCTGTCTCTCATCTCCACTCTCGCTCTCCAGTCTCCACTCCGGCCCGCTCCCCATTCCGATCCCAGCGCACGGGCAGTCCAGTCCGGTTCACGCATGGAGTCTCTAGTGGCTGCGCTCCCCGCGGGCGGCGCGGCGGCGGCGGCCGCCGTCGGCGGGCTGGTGGCTGCTGCAGCGCTCGCCGGAAAGGCCGGCCTCGTCGGGCCCAAGAAACACCTCAACGCGCCCCCAGGTCAGTCACCCGACATGATCCGCACTCTCTAGTCTACATGCGGAGCCTGGTTCCTTCTCGGCTGCATCGGTAGAAACTGCTTTTTCCGTAGAAACTGCTTTTTCTTATGTTCTTCTTGGGGTGATGGAGGATTTAATTTTAAGATGAAATTCTTTCCTGCGTCCGAAAAATAATCACGTCCCTACCTTCACTTTTTTGTGCATACGTATATAAATAAATTATTTCTTGCGTTTCCTAGTGTGGTCGCTAATCCTAGAAAAGAAAAAGAAGGGTCTGGATTTTGATGCCATGTATACTGGACCACTACCGATTACCGAATCACATTCTGAGCATGCCTGGGAATAGTTTAATAAGGTGGAGCGGTGCTAAACTGTGCCTAATTCTGTAGTCTGCTCTCCATTAGTGCACACGTATCACTGGATTACTACGCATGCTGCCCAACGTGCCTAACTGCCTAAATACTTTCGGTTCCAGAAATGAAATCCTGACCTCGAATTAGAGCAGTTTCTTAATCTGACAATATGAAATAGCCTAAGCTAATGGTAGGCTGTGTGAAATTTACAGTGAAAATTTCTTGATTCGTGGCTCACTTAGCATGAAAACAAGTTGTGAACAAAAGAGAAGCTTCCAGACGTTTGTGAGTTGTGTTAAGTACTGTAGTATATAGAGTGTGGAATACTAATAGATCCACCTCCATGGCCGACCTAATTCATTGGGGCAGATCAGATCAACATCAATCTTCATCTTGTTGGGCTGTGTCCATAACTCTGACCTTCCACCAACTGACAGCAAAAAGTCGAAGTGATGTCTTTTTCTTTGTAAAAGTTATGCAAAGCAGTCAGCAGTGTTGAGATTTCCATGTGCAGTGTCACAGGGAAGTTTGTTATTTCGTTCCTTCATTTATATTTCTAAGAAAATGGTTTTTATCTAAAACAAAGATTAAATGGTACCACTGCCATAATGCCATGTCACTTACTGAAACCCTCTATTTGCTTTTGATTGAAAGGGTGATTTGTTCTAATTGAGGAACTGCCGAAAATGAGCCATCTCAAACTTCAGTAGTACCTTTTTTAAAAAAGCTTGCTCATGAATCAATTTTCCACAAGTTATTCTCCCTGCTTATTTCAGCTTCTTATTTTGATTTATAAACTGTCTAAGAATCCAATACAAGTATTTTGTTCCTTGAATACTTTTAAATTATTATATTGTGTTGTGCCAAACTAAGGAAATAATTTTACATTATTACATTGTATCCAAACCTTTGAATAGCAGTTTCCTTGGTGTTGTTTTACCATAGTGTTCCTGGCAGTGAGGTAAGCGAATAACACTACCAAACTCCAGAAATCTTCATGAATATATAAATAATGTATTCTTGTATTTTTTTGCGAGACCCAGTTATAGACGCAGACGCTCATATACACGAGCACACACTCACCCCTATGAACGCACGCACGCACACCCTACCCCTATGAGTACCTCCGAAGAACCGAGTTGGACCGGCAAATCTCGAGATTGATAAAGTCACCATAGGCGCCTCACTGTCGACGGGCACGTCGCCTACCACTGAAAGCATAGCGCCGTTAAATCCTGGAATAAATCCAGGAAAATGCGAGCACCCGTGTTAAGTTCGGGACTTGAACCGGGTGGGTAGATTCCACCACAAGGAACCTAATGAGCTGATCTATGATCAGTTGGCGTATTCTTGTAATTGATATTTGTATAAAAAGAGCTAGTTTTGGGTGAGCATGTGCTTTTTTGCACGTATAGACTAAAAAATAACAACAACATGGTTACCTGGTTTAGCATTTAATGAACCTATGTTCTTATCAAATATTACAGATTTTCTGTCAGGGCAAAAGAACCAAAGCCTTGAGTTATTTTATTTCTTTTCATGCAGCTGTCCCTGGTTTACCAATGATTGGGAATCTTCATCAGTTGAAAGAGAAGAAACCCCACCAGACCTTTACAAAGTGGGCTGAAATTTATGGGCCACTTTACACTATAAGGACCGGTGCTTCTTCTGTAGTTGTGCTCAATTCAGCTCAAGTTGCCAAGGAGGTTAGTTGGAAGTTGTGTGTTTTCACCTTTTGTGGTTATTTTACTAACATCATTGTGATTGGCTACTATACAATATTTTTTTCTCCTGAAGTTCGGGTAGCAGATGACAATTGGACCATTTGTGGTGTTACCATGATTATTGCATAACAAACTCCACACTTTTAATGCTGTCGCTTCTAGTATTTTTCTTTGCAATTTGAGTTTCTAATGGTGATATGATAGTTCTGTTTGCATCCTAAAATAAAATCTTTAACAAAAAGAAAAGACCATTTTACAACCCTGACATTGTATTTTTTCCTCGAACGCTGACATTGTATGTTTGACTCATTATTCAAAATATCGACGTGACATCAAATTCTCCCAACTGATGAAAATGATCAAGAAAAAATATTAAACTATTTTATTGACATAGGGTATAGTGTAAGCTTTCATCCCTACAAAATTTGAAGCCAAGACTAAACTTGTATGTGGAGCAATAAAAAGAGAAAAAAAAAATGGGGGTTAAATGGACAAATAAAATAGTTTAGATGGTACAAATGGCTTATGTTAATGATAGAGTTGATGGCCAGGTCTAAATTCGGTCATCATCCTAGGTGCTTAGGCTATCTGGACTCACCACAATCAGTGTGTTTTCGACAGCATTTCCCCTTCTCTGACTGGTGTTATGTCACTAGCTTTAGAGTTGAGGTTTTGGAGTTTGGCTGGCTGGGGCTGGGGCTGGAGGTGTGTCTTATCTCCTTGCCCTTGTGATCTGTATGGAGGCTCTAACCCCCCCTCCCTTTTTCTCCATATAATATAATGATAAGCAGCTCTCTTGCGTGTTCCATGTTTGAGGGAAAAAAAGATGGTAGAAATGAATTTCCTTCTTGCTATTTTAGAAGCTAATCTGATGTTATTCTGGCTATAATCTTCTTGTGATGGAATGAGTCTTTTTACTTAAAAGAAATACCAGGATAAAAGTTACAGTGTTGTTGTAATATTGTTTCTCCTTACATTTGCCAAACCTAATATGACAGTTATTTTGGCCCTGCATTTCACAGGCAATGATCGCAAAATTCTCATCAATATCTACTCGAAAGCTATCTAAAGCATTGTCAGTGCTCACCCGAGACAAAACTATGGTCGCTACAAGTGACTATGGTGACTTCCACAAAATGGTTAAGCGTTATGTCATGACATCCATGCTGGGTACTTCTGCCCAGGTATAGGTTACAATTTTTACATCAATACAATTGTAATAACTGTTCTTCAGTGTCAACCACGACTTCAATTGACTGAGGTCTAACAATGCCGTGATTGCACATAACATCAGAAACAATTTAGGGACACAAGAAACATGATGGTTGACAACATGTTGAACACTTTCCACACATTGTTGACGGATGATCCAAATTCTCCTCTGAACTTTCGGGAAGTTTTCAAGAATGAATTATTTCGCTTATCCCTGATTCAGGTAAGTCTACACTTGGTGTGGTTGTTCATGATTGCTCCATAAATTTTTATTACCTTTGTTCTTAAATAGATGATATCCTAGAGCTCGTGGTTAAACTTTAGAAACTTTGCCCATTAATGCACATAATAGTATTAAGATTTAGCACATGAAAATGATATTGTGGATTAGTCATCATCAAATTTATATAAACTTACGCAAAAAAATAACTGTTGTAGATATAATGGAGGTAGTAGTAGCTTTCATGCATATCATGGTTAAGATTTAACAACTTTACATTGGCTTGTATAGATCATAGAATGTAAAGACTGGTTTATTTATTATTATGTTTCTGAGATTGCCTGCTGCAATTCCAGGCTTTAGGTGAGGATGTGAGTTCAGTCTATGTGGAAGAGTATGGGAAGGTTATATCACAGGAGGAAATCTACCAGGCCACTGTGGCTGACATGATGATGTGTGCAATTGAGGTCGATTGGAGGGATTTCTTCCCATACCTCAGCTGGATTCCAAATAGGAGCTTTGAAACAAGAGTATTGACTACGGAAGCTAGGAGAACTACAGTGATGCAAGCCTTGATCAATCAGCAAAAAATAAGAATTGCACGTGGAGAGGTAACACAAAGGCATACTTCAACATTTGATTGAGAGAGAATAGAAATGTTATTTTTGAGTTCTTATATCAGTAAACTCCAACGCAGACTAGGATCTCCTACCTGGACTTTCTGCTGGCAGAGAATACACTGACTGATGAACAATTACTAATGCTGGTGTGGGAGGCAGTCATAGAAGCTGCTGATACTACTTTGGTCACGACCGAGTGGGCCATGTATGAGATTGCGAAGCACCCAGAAAAACAGGTAAGCACTGAAGCTTGTTTTTCACCATAGCTTGTAGAAAGACTTTTAAGTACTTATACTACTGTGGTAACCACATTTCTTTCGCACATCAGGAATACCTTTATCAAGAAATCCAAAAAGTGTGCGGCAATAAGACAGTTACCGAGGATCACCTGCCAGAGTTACCGTACTTGAACGCGGTGTTCCATGAGACCCTGAGGCGGCATTCTCCAGTTCCATTAGTGCCTCCAAGATTTGTCCACGAGAATACCAACTTGGCTGGCTATGAGGTTCCAGCCGGCACAGAGGTGAGCACAACAATGACCACTCACAGCAAGCTAAGTGTTGCATACATAATGCTGGCTTCTGGCAGGTGAAGTTCTAACACAATTCACAAATCTGCTAGATGATCATTAATCTTTACGGGTGCAACATGAACAAAAGCGACTGGGCAGAACCGGAGGAATGGAAGCCAGAGAGGTTTCTGGACGGGAGGTTTGAAGCTGCAGATATGTACAAGACCATGGCCTTTGGTGCAGGAAGGAGGGCCTGTGCTGGCAGCATGCAGGCGATGAACATCTCGTGCACAGCCATCGCTAGGTTTGTGCAAGAGTTTTCCTGGAGGCTCAAGGAAGGTGACGAGGACAAGGCTGACACCATCCAGCTTACAACCAACAGGCTTTACCCATTGCATGTGTACCTCACACCTAGAGGAAGGAAATGAGCATCTGTTGTAGACAGGTTACATAAACTGTACTAATATAATAATCAGTATTTTGCTGTTGCCTGTGTATGACTTTTGGATATCTCTATGCCTGTCGAAGTTTTTGGTCTGTGAAAATGGGTTAATAATACGAAGTGCATATCATATAGGACTTGGACACGAACTTGCAGCATCTACTAGTGATACAGATCACTACATAGGCCATGTATATAAACATTCTTCACCCAAGAAGAATATGATCTATATCTGAATTCTACTCAAGCATTTTTTTTTTGTTTTTTTGGTTTTACGAAGAATAATGTAGCCTCTGCGGGTGAAGATCTTACTTTAATTTGGCTTGCTGTCTGACGAAGGCATTGGAACGCAGACACGGGTCTGGATCTGGAACCAAAAACCATCGGTCACATAATAGCTTCCTGCTCGTTCTCCCGTCAGGTATGATGGCACATCCTCGCACGTCTTGACGCGGACATTTCCAGGATTGGCGGAGACTCCATGTTATCATGGTGGACCTCCTGGTGCAGACGGTGGATGGACGACAAGAGGCGAGGAGCCGACTCCCTATTTGCACTTGTGGCATAGGAACTTTGGAATGAGAGGAATGGGAGGTGCTTCCGCGACGGTTCATCATCGGTTCAGCAACTGCTCAGCCACATCAAGCAAATGCCGGACTAGTGGATTGACGCCAGAGCACTAAAGTTAGGTTGCTTAATTCGTGAGTAGTCACCTAAGAAACTCTCAGCTAGGGGAGACGTGAGCTCATTATAACATTGTAAGGCCCCCTAGTGCGCTCGTGGCTCGTCTTGCGGCACGTCGTTGTAAAAATTAGTTCTGAATCTTGCACAACCTTTTGCTCGTGGCTCGTCTTGCGGCACGTCGTTGTAAAAATTAGTTCTCAATCTTGCACAACCTTTTGCGTATTCGAGAAAAAAATGTGGTCCATATACTAATTCTACTTAAACACCTCTGTTTTTGCTCTCGTCAAGACCACCTGCAATCACGTACCTAATTAAGGACCCTGAAGCAAAAGTTAAATGGTAAGAAATTTCAGTTTTAGGATAAGAGATGTGCAAAACCATGATTTAGAAAAGAGAAGTTTAGAGTGGAAGTTCTAAAACTATAAAAAGACTAGAGTTTTAGCAATACCAAGGTTTTCAAAATTATGAAGTTCTTACATCCAAACACCACTATGGTTTTCAAAACCAAAGTATTCCATAAAACTATGGTATTTTTCTAAAACAATAAAAAGGCTCTACATCTAAATAGGACCCCAAATCTTTTTATCGCCTCAGACTTCGAGTATAAGTTGTAGTATCAACTCACACACCAATGCACACCACATGCACCCACCTTAACACACACCCCTAGTACATAAGCTAGACCTATAACATATATCTCGCCATCTCGTACTAAGAAAACACGGCCGAAAGAGATGACAGTTATCACTCATCCGTGTGAGCAACTAGAATTATTAACGATGAATAAATCCCCTAGGTGAGGCATCCGGGCGAGTATCAGCACTTGAGCAGCCTAAGCGCCCACTCAGCTGACCAACCTAGCATCGGTTTCTCAAAAAACATTAGAACTTGGTGTGTTTGGTTTCAAGACAAAAGTGATGAGATATGGCCATCCATGAATTTATATTATTTAACAACTAGGTCCCATCTGGGCCTAGCCTGTATAAGCCAAGCCTCGAGTTCTGCTCGTCTGAAGATGGCATCACAAGCAGCAGATGCTCACTACTCCTCCGTTAAATCCCATCATGCTTTGCGGCAAGCAGCTTAGGCAGCGTCATCATTGCCAGTGAGGAAGAAGACACTGGGCCACCGGTCGAGGGAGGTGCCCGCCCTCGTCCCAGTGCACCACCGGCCACAGGAAGCAACAACCCGCACCATACCATGATGGCGGCCATGGGAGGCGCCCGTCTGCGCCACTGGTGAACAAAGCGGCACACCGACGCCTGTGCCCCTCCTCAGCCGATATGATCCCATCTCTCTCTAGGGTGCCACCGTTGAAGGAGACGACATCAAGTGCAGGGGCAGCTGCCGGTCTGAGTGGAGGAGGCCTTCTCTCCCTCCTGCCCCAATCCCATTTTGTTGTGCACGTGACGGCATGGAAGTTTGTCGCCAACTGCTGCCCATTTTTTAAGTGTGCGAGGATGGCCAGCGTGATGGTTGTGCCATGGAAGGTGCCACTAACCCTGCCGACGAGGCAAGAGCCATCCATGGTGGTCGAGAGGGCATCGAAACCAGGTACGCATCACTAGTACAAAAGTCTTTTTTAGAGGCGGGCGTTTTAGATTTTTGGAGGTGGGCAAAACAACTGCCTCTAATAAAAGGTCACGGTTAATATGCAGACCATGGACTTAGTTAATCAATACGAAAAAACAAAAAAATAAAATCTCATAGATAGGCCCGCCAAGCCCATCCATGGGGTCGCCGAGCCCATCCACGGGTTGTCGCTATGGCATCACCGGTGACTGGATCTGGCTGCTTGCCATCATATCTAGCCGCTTGCCACCAGATCCGGTCACTCGCCGCTAGATCTACCCGTCCGCTGCCACATGCGCCCTTTCCCGGACATCTAGAGATCATGGAAGAGGAGCAGCCCACCACCCCAAAGAGGAGGAGCACATGCTAGATCCAGCCTCCCTAGCCACGAGGAGTGGTGGAGCTTCCACCCACCATGCATGGGAGATGGAGATGGGGGGAGGGAGAGGAGGCCGCCATGGTGGATCCACCCTCCCCGACCGCGAGGAGGAAGCCCACCATCGTGACAAAGCCGTTGCGTGCCATGGGAGATGGAGGAAGAGGAGGCCATTGTGGTGGATCTGGCCTCTCCGACTGTTGGTATTTTTAACATCACTTCATATTAAGTTGTCATCCCTAACATGATGCCAAAAACCAAGGATAAAAATAATCTACACGCAATAACTCTAAATAGAATATATCTACAAGCGCACAGATAATTCTCCTATTGCAGCATTTCACCTAGGAAGTATATATTTCGAGTATCGTTGATTTATTTTATGCAAAAAGGATAAAGCAGCATTCTACTCATTAGGCTTAGGTAATCTTATAAGAACTAAAGAAATTATTATTATATAAATCTATCTCAACCAATACTAATGTTTTAGCGATAACTAATCAATAGTAAAATATGATAAATGATAAATGATAACTGAGTAATGAAGTATATTCTAGAGGTAGAAGATAAAGACTTACTAATGTAGCAAGGCAATCTTGATATTCAAATAAAATAAAGAAACTTATGTAATTACTAATATAAAGTCTACAGCCTATGTCATGCTACACATTTTCATCTATAGTGTGATAAACTCAGAAAATATCATAAGGAACATCAACTAATGAGGATTTTAAGACACAAGGGTCACCTCCTTCGTGACCGTGCTCGACTAGTCCTACGTACGGGGGGTGGACTACAGAGGAACCAACGCAGCTGTCACCTACGTGGACTACCATACGACCCGGCACGTTAGGGTGCCTCCGTATGTACACAATATATCTAGACATCACGTCTACATAATGTGCACCACCTAACTCACTCGAGTATTGAATTAGACGCTTTACGATCATATAACGATAATCATCATAAACCACATCTATATCGAATATGGAACTGAATAAATAGCAATATATTGAAGTAGAGCAAAGTCATAATGAAATACAAGATAATATTACCAATTTCTAGAAGACAGATCTGGAATCCCGAGCGGAGCGCCCAATCTCTATTTGAACCTCGCTAGATGTCTATACTAAGAACTTAAAGAACTAGAGCTCTACTTCTAATCTCTGGAAACCTAACTTCTGACTACTCTTAACAATTGAAGCAAGAGGAATGAATTGAATCTGGGGTTGATCTTAGGAGGGGGGTCTGCCCCTCTATTTATAGCCTGGTGGAGTGCACGTGCGCCGTAGGATCAAACCGACTTAACCAAGGGTCGAGATGCATCAAGAGAGGCGGTGGAGGAAGCTTTCGGAAGGGGGGAGCAAAACCTATCCACAGGGGGCTGGGCGGTGCCACTGGTGGCCTCTGCCGGTTCGTTGCTTTGGGTGTCTTCTGGAGTCTTCCTGACCCCGTTGGCGGTTTTGTTGCGTCGCGGATAAGTTTCGTGTTTATTTTGCACTTGAATTCCTCTTTTTAGCTCTCTGTGAAATAAACCTTGGAAAATACAGAATATGCAAAACTCACAGAAATTGTTAGTTCAAACCCTAGACTAGTATGTTTTCATGTTTTATTTTGGGTCTAAAGTTCTAATAAAAATTGACGTTATCGACCGTCAACACCAACCGCGAGGAGAAAGCCTACCACCATGACAGAGCCTCCACATGCCATGGGAGACGAAGGGAGGGAGAGGAGGTCGTCGTGGTGGATCTAATCTCCTCGACAATGAGGAGGAAGCCCACCACCATGACAAAGCAGTTGCGTGCCATGAGAAAGGGAGACCATCGTGCTTCGAGCTTGTCCCCTGGCCTCTAGATCTGCTCGAGTGAGGGAGAGGGAGGCAAAGAGATTGAAAGCCCTAGTTTGGTTTTGATCATTGATGAAACCTGGGGACTAATCATTGTGCTAAGTGTGTAGACATGAAATGAAAAGTCTTAGGCCAAGTGCTGGAGCTAGAGGATCATGGTGATGACCATAAGATGATTAAGTGCTCTATGGACATCAAGGCAAAGGTATTACTTAGAGTTTTGGTTTTGGTGATCAAGACACCATAGTGGGTGTGATCACACTTAGGATAGATAGTCGTACTATAAAGATGGGAATTCTTTGGCTAAGTGGTTTATCAAGTGTCACTAGGTGACATTGTTCATGTGCATGCATTTAGAACCTAGTGAGCTAACTTAACTCCTTTGAAGAAAATGATTGTGAAAATGCTAACACACATACACACGATGGTTTGCACATGGTGATGTTGGGACATTTGCAAAGGAGGTGAAGTTTGAGGGGTAGAGAGATGTCAGTGTGAAAGGTCCTAATATGGCTAGAGGGGGGTGAATAGCCTATTTAAAAATTCTACAAAATCACTAGAGCAAGGGTTAGTAAATAACAAAGCAAAGCTTTTTGCTCTAGCTCTAAAGGGGTGTTTGCAAGCCACCTATCCAACAATTCTAGTTGATATGATCACTAGGCACACAAGAGCTATGTCTCTAATTACACTAGAGAGCTACCTAAAGTTTCTATACAAGTATGTAAGCTACTCTAGTTTTCAAGAAAGTAAGGGAAAAGGTTTGATCTTTATACCACCGCGTAGAGGGGATGAACCAATCAATAATATGAAGTCCAATCACCGGGAGAAATCCAAAGCACAATCACAATGAATACACATGATTTTCTCCCGAGGTTCACGTGTTTGCCGGCACGCTACGTCCCCGTTGTGTCGACCAACACTTGGTGGTTCGGTGGCTAAGAGGTGTAGCACGAACCTCGTCCTCACTAGGACACCACAAGAA
>Ga0182004_10004403_pt1 | contig 11349 bp, 11 predicted proteins | sample Sormic07211540_1_FD_120479 | JGI IMG/M metagenome (GOLD analysis project Ga0182004, IMG submission 120479) | Endophyte microbial communities from Sorghum bicolor roots, Mead, Nebraska, USA - 072115-40_1 MetaG | ecosystem: Host-associated > Plants > Roots > Unclassified | place: USA: Nebraska...
GGCGGCGGCGGCGGGCGGTGGAGGCGGGGCGCGCGAGGTGGGTTTTGCGGCTTGCGCTGCCTCCCCCTCGCCTGCGGCTTTATTGCCCTCTGCTGCTCCAAGTGAACTCCACTCCAAGTCGCGGGGGGCGACGATGGACAGGACAGCTGGACACATGCGGAGGCGTCTCAAGTACTCAAGCGGCGTGAGCTCCGGTCCTTGCCATTTCGGTGTTCCGGCCCGTTAACCCCTGAACTCGATTTGGGCCCGTGTCGGAATGAGGCTTTTTGAAATTCGAATGCATTTTTCATTTTTATAGCAAAAAACTAGAACCCTAATAAAAATGTTCCATCACAAGAAACTGAATCAAACTGATTAGCATAGTACGGTCTGTTGATGATGGTAATGCAAAGCATATAGGCATCATACGCACCACATGTGGCTGTGGCCTTCGTTTACATCGTGTTTGATTGTAACACATCCTTAACACAAATGGTCGTGTGCTCATGTACACTAACAACTTCATTGTAAGGAAGAGGAAAGATGATGATACATGTGGAGAGCACACATGGCAAAAAAAAATTTGGTCAAAATAATAATTTAAAAACTCGACATTAAGTAGCTGAAGTATATAAGAGCAAGAAGGAGATGATGTATCTGAAGCTCTAAGATCCTAATCTCAAAGTCTAGAGAGTTTGTGATTTCGCAATTGAGAATCAATGCTATAAAGAAAAATGCGAGTGTGATTGAGTATGTATGAGAGCATCCAATGTGCTCCAACATTGACTATAGGAACCAACGAAATTTCCATCGATGATCATAAGCTGTTGGAATACTTTACAAGTACAACATGGAGTTTATATCCTATAAACAAACTTAAACACCTTATATAATAACAAAATTGAGGGTCAGCCAAGTATAAAAGCTATCCATGTCATCCCTTTTAAGTGCAATTACCATTTTTTATGTAATTTATCCACATAAACGAGCCACCTTACCACTAACATTTCAATTTTTTCATGCAAGTAGTCCACATCATCCCCCTCTATGTGCAAAAATTATATATATTATTTGCACTAAATCCAATTACTATTTTCAATCTCAATCTCAATAGGCAACCTATCCATGCCATGCTATTTGTTGGCAACCACATTCTCCTATAATGTGATCCAATATTAAATACTCTTGTTGGCAACCACATTCTCCTATAATGTGACCCAATATTAAATCCTCTTTTTTAGTGGATTCTTGCATTAGGTTGCTTAGTTTCGACTAGCTAGATCTGATGCAATAACGCAAATACAATAATTTTATTTCTAACAAAATCTAGTTGCAACATGCAGACATCATACTAGTGTGGTAGGAATATCTGGTGTTTAATTAGATGAGATTACACCATGGTGCTAATTAGATGAGATTACACCATGGTGGTATGGTGATAGTATGAATGGCACTATTGTTTCGGCTCCTAGATAGAGAAGGTATCGGACGGCAGGTCAGACGAATAGTGCCATAGTGGTGTTGGGTGCAAGGAAATGCAGTGGTGTTGATCATCTGGTGGAATATACCAACAGGCTTTACGTACCCCTGGAATATGGAATTTACTACGTACCCAAATTTCCGATGATTACTAAATCCCAGTCGCTTGTATCCATGACCCTATCAGAAGATGGATTCAGCATATAAACATGTACTCCAGTGGACATAAGAGAAGAAGAGGTTCATCATGTCTGACTGTCTCAGGCCTGAAGAAAGGAAATAAAGGGGCCAAACAAGTGATAGGGCCATAGGGGCAACAACTGATTGAGACGCTGATAAAGTTAGCCATACACTCAAGCTGCTGGGATCAAGTGAGGCTAGCAATGCAAGGTTATTGAGGACTTGTATCTCTCTCTCAAGACTAGAATATACAAACTAGCTAGTTTGGTCAGGTGAACATCGTCTAGCGTCAGGATCGGAGCACAACCGTGGATCCATTTCGTTCTTCCACTCCACATAAATCATCTACAGAAACTTGTCATGATAGCAGAAAACAGTGACTTGGTAGATGAGTTCGTTTCCTATGGCCTGTAGCCTCTGTAATCATAGTGAGTAGGGTTTCTCCAATGGCCATGGGGTGTCTGTTCTTCGTATTGCCATGGCAGGTATTCCCGGCTTGTTGCGATGGCACGTGGAGAGTGCAGAAACCTTGAGCCAACATGTGGAGAGTTTAAAAGACCTGGGTCAGCCCCCTCACTGTTGTAGTAACTGCTCCTGGATGGTGGCGCTCTGTCACCTGATATAACCTCCTGCAGCAATCACAATGAGCAGTGTGTTCATCAACACAGGATTACAGTAACTGGAAATTCATCTCTATAAGATAACTTTATGTCCCCTTTCAAAAAAAAAAGATAACATTATGTCTGTAGTACTCATGCTTTTGCGATTAGCCTCTATTGGGTCACAATGTCGTAGACAAAGTCACAAACAGTTCAACTGTGCATGTTCTCCACTTTCATGGTAATCTATCAGGTGTCTTAAAGTGTAGTGTGTTTTCTAGTTTCATGGTAATCTATCAGGTGTCTTAAAGTGTAGTGTGTTTTCTAGTTTCATGGTAATCTATCGGTTGTTTGTGTTAAGATTCGAGCTAGGGAGATACTTGAGATCAGGTTAAAACCATCACCAAGTGTAAAAACAGACTTAGACAGGAAAATAGATTTCTCCAATCCCTTATATTACTTTCAGGATGAAATTAACTAGCTTAGTCTAACAGATCGTATTTGTATTCTTTGCAATAGACAAATCAAATGTGATAAACGCCTGAAATCTTAAAACATTTTTTTACTATAATCTTAACCCACAAACTTACTAGATAACCTGAGTTCTTGGACTCTAATGGTGCTACATTATCATCCATATAGATAACCTGAGTTCTTGGACTCCAGTGGTGCTACATTATCATCCATATAGCATCCTAGTTTAACTCAGCAACCAAGTACAAGACTAGATGCAAGATCACCTGTACGAGTTGATGTGCAGTTTGAACTTGTGAAGGAGTGCCTTCAATCATAACTTGAACCTCTTGATAATCTCCAATCTCCTCAAGAGCCACAACTGCTCCACTAACAGAACGAATGTATTCAATGTTTTCTCCCCTCACACCAATTACGTCTTCTGCATATGCCAGTGGGACTTGCATTGTCCGTGTAATCTGAAAGCCAAAATGTTATGTAAGTCAGCACAAGTGTCATTGTTGCAAAAGATGATTCCTGCAGATAGTGCTTAAACTTAACAAAAGAAACCTGGATATGATAGCTCATAACTTCAACCAAATTAGACAAACAAGATGAAAAACTATTTCAACTATAGCTATGGGGATAAGACCTTTGTTATTAGCGAATCAGTTGGTTGGCTCAGATCTCGAGAGTATGGGTCATGAAAAGATGGATCACGTCCATATAAGAATCTACTGCCTTTTGGGTTAGCACGACTCTGCTGATCAGACAACAAAAACATGGAAAATCAGATGCAAAGAAAAATGGATATAACCTTTGTAATTTGAATGAAACCAGCAGGAAGCTGACAAAACATCTGGGCTGCAGCTACTAGCTATAGGCTATAGCACACACCTGTATCATTAAGGAATCAGTTGCATGGTGTGGACCGCAAAAAGATGGATCATGTCCATACAGAAGTCTACTGCTTATTGGGTCACCATGACTGCGTTGATCAGACAACAAAAAATCCTGGTTCACAGCAAGAGGATAATTAGAAGCATCCTGTGGTTGAACTACTTCTTGGTTCTGCAAATAAGAAAAACAACTTCAATTCATTAGATCACCAATGCTACAACATTTAGGCATAAGAGAGCAGGAGAAATAAAACTAGGATTACCTTCCTTTCAAAAAGATGAAGCACACCATGATCAACTAAGAACTTCCGGAGAAGTTCAAGCACTGATTTTAGTGCATTCAGAACCTTGAGGGAAGCACCACGTATCTCAACAATTCTTTCATCCACTGTCTCATGACTCAAAAGCTCATCTAGAAGAAACGGATGCAATTGCAAATGTCACACGTGGACTATGGAATTGGAAGTCTATATATTAACATAAATCTCGGAATAAGTAAATAGAAGACATTCAAGGGCATGGAGTTCACGATTTCAGCCCTTTATTAGAAGACTGTAAATTAAGAGAACAGTAAAAGGCACCCAGATTCGAAAATAAAAATTTTTTTACTATGGTTTGTATTTTTTTGTTTGACTTATTAGTCACTACTAATCAAATTAATTAAGAGAAGAATAACAATATTTTCTTAAAATAGGAGACATTCATGTAAATAGGGCTAGTGCACGTTCCGATAGAAGGTTGGGCACTAGTTTTCCTTAGAAAAAAGTCGGGTCCAGACTCTGTAGAAAGTTACACAGAAAATTGTATAAATCTTAACAACATATAATAAACCCTTAATTATGGGTGAGTGTAATTTAGCAAAAGTGAGACAAAAAATGCATTATGCACATTTTTTAATCAAAAGTTGAAAGGACCGATGGTGAAGTATATTTGAGGGAAATAATCCTAAGCGGAAGACATAGGGCTGCAAGAATGAAGCGTAACATTATCACGTCATAGGTAACAAAGAGAAAACAGTAAACTAAAATTAATTTGACTACACATACGACATATCCTAGCTAATCAGCCAATAATGAATGCAACCTTTTAATTGAACGATTTGGATGGAGTTGCTTAACAACATACCTTCGTCTCTAATCCTTACAGTAGTACCTGTACTTTCTTCAATTGACTTAATTGTGACTCCTTGCTTGCCAATTAAGTGGACAGCTTGTTCAAAAGGAACTAATAATCTAACAGAACAAATGTCTGATGCAGAAGCAGATAAGGTTCCATCAGAATTGATCTCTTCTATCTCGTTTATATGCTTGAAGATCTTAATTGCAGCATTCATCGCAGGTGACATCTCTGCTTCAACTTCTTCTTTTGCAGATACTAAAACCTAAATAAAGGCAAGAAAACAAATAAAATAGTGTTACTGCAACTTTTTTCTGGGCACAAATAACATTTGTAGTGACCTCATTTGAAATTATGATATGCGCCGTACCACCTGTACATGTTAGTATGTTACATTAGTTATGTATACCACGTTTTCTACCCAATACATGGTTAAGATCTTTTGTTCCAATGCTTGCAACAAAGAATGAGAATAAAACAGCAATTCAAAGCAAAGCATGAACCATGATTTCTACTGACAACAATGTAGCTTTGTAAAGTAGCTAAGCGAAAAGTCCAAAATAACATAACTCTAACATTAGTGTATAATAAGGTTGATAGCATAAAATAGCATACAGAAAACAATTTCACAGTTATGAATTGAGGCTTGAACCACATAAAGATTGATAAACAAAACGAGCAAAATGCAACAGTAACATGACTGATTACGCAGTTACAGCATGTCTGGCAAACACATTGCAGAACACAGCAGGTATGGTTTATGTCTCCACTCTCCAGAGCAAACTGCAATGACCCCAATTGGCAGGCACAGCTCCCAGAGCAACCCAATTTCTTATTAACATAATGAGGTGAGACTGCATCAAGGCATGTTTCACGTGCGCATACTCAAATAAACAATTGAACAAGCCGATTAAAACACTGCTTTGCTTGGTAGCTTCACACATCAGTACATCGCCTTCATTAACGGCTGCTAGGTGCCGAGGTTCCGACTCCAGAGTCATAAATATAAACCATTTAGAAACCTGTAGCTGGAACGAAACAAATTTTGCGGAGGGAAAAGGAGCGGGAGTCTTAGGCCTCGTTTAGATCCAAAAAGTTTTTGGATTTTGACACTGTAGCACTTTTGTTTTTATTTGATAATTACTGTTCAATTATAGACTAACTAGATTCAAAAGATTCATCTCACGATTTACACGCAAGCTGTGCAATTATTTTTTATTTTTGTTTATATTTAATGCTTCATGCATATGTCGGAAGATTCGATGTAACACGTAATCTTGAAATTTTTTTATTTAAACGAGGCCTTACTATCCGGCAGGCGGCGCCGAGCGGGGCGTCGAGGACGCGGATGCGGGCGCGGGTCTCGTCGCAGAGGCGCTTGATGGTCTCGCCGCGGCGGCCGATGACGCCGCCGACCTTGTCCGTGGGCACCACCAGCCGGAACACGTTCGTGCCGGGCCACCGCGGCCTCGCATCAGAGTCCCCATCGCCCTTCTTCTCCGCCTCCACCGCGGTGATCGGAGCCGGCTGCTGCTCCGGCGGCACGGCCCAGGCGGGGGCGGGGAATGGGATCGGCGGCGGTGGCGGCTCGAGCGCTGCCGGGCGCTTCGGCTCCCGCTCCGCCTCCGAGTCGGAGGAGGACGTGAACCACGGCTCCACCTCCTCCGGGTCCTCCTCCTCCTCGTCGAAGTCGATCTCAGCCTCCTCCTCCTCCTCCTCCTCACACGGGCGCGGCGGCGAAGGTGGTTCCATGGCCGAGTGGGGTTTTGAGGACGCGGCGGAGCGAGGCGAGTGCGAGCAGAGCAACCGCTTTTGGGGGTTTTCCGGCTGGGTTGGCCGTTGGGTGTGGACTCGGAATAATTTGCTACTGGTCCATTCCGTAACATAGATGAGTTTGATTGGTCCGTGCCCAAAATTCGGTCGTCACAATTTAGGCAAGTCAAATTTTTGGTTTGTTTGGTTTAATCCTAAAATCTATCAATACCTCACATTTAGCATGTTAAATCCACGGCAAGTATTTTTGTCTAAGTTTTGTCAGCTTTATCTTACTAAATTTTTTTTGAGTGAAATCTTACCAAATCTTGGATATGATAATTTTTGGTAGCCAACCACCCATCATTAGATATTTAGGCCTCATTTTGTAGAGCTTCTACGGCTCCTCTCTAACACATCATTGTTCACAGAGAGCTCTTCCAAATAGGGCCTTAGATTCATTGTAAAATACTTTCTTCGTTTCAAATTATAAACCATTTTGACTTTATTCATTTTGCTATGTATCTAGATACATAATAAAATGAATGAACCAAAAGAATCAGTTTTCCATTCCCACATTTGAGAATTTGACCGGTAATTTCTTAGATGATATATTAAAAAAAAGCTTTAAATTTATTAGGTTTTGCAAATACTTTTGAAAACTAATTCTACATATATGTTGCATGCCCTCAAACTAAGGCCTTGTTTAGATCCAAAATTTTTTTGGATTTTGACACTGTAGCACTTTCGTTTTTATTTGACAAACATTATCCAATCATAAAGTAATTAGGCTTAAAAGATTAGTCTCGTCATTTACAGGCAAACTGTGCAATTAGTTATCTTTTTTATAAATATTTAATGTTCAATGCATGTGCTGCAAGATTCGATGTGATGGGGAATCTTGTAAAGTTTTGGGGTTTTGGGTGCATCTAAACAAGGCCTAAATTCATTTTAACTTTAAAAGCTATAGATGTTAGTAACTTTTATTTAAGATTTGACATATTACTTATATTTCGGTATCACGTGATTTGACAAAAATGAACTTAACAATAACTTAAACTCTTTTCATTTAAGATGATATCTATATTTAAAATTTGTTAAATGGCCCTTTTGTGTAAGTATGTTGGCTGCACAAAACTGTTAAATGGCTCTCGGTGTAATCCAGTTGGCCACAACTGTTAACGGGCCCTAGCTTTGATAGGACCGGCATCGGTGCCAACTACATCACCCACCTACAATTCAACAACAAAGAAACTAGACGAGTACAAGCAAAATACACACATTGCAAGACAAATCCTTGTGGAACCATAACACTAGTTCGGCATAAAAAAGGGAAAAATATCCTCACTAATCTGACTAGCGTTCGGAGCGTCTAAGGAACCAGTAGGGACCACCATAGTCACTGTGGCGGTCGTCGCGGAGCTCAGCTCAGGAGGAGGGAACGAGGAAGAGGAGGATGACGGTGGGGAATGAACACGAGCAGATACCGATGGGATACGACAGGGATGTCTTTTCCCTTCCCGATCCACCATGGGAGGTCTCACATTCCACGAAAGGATAGATAAATCTTCATTCATTTGGAGACTTATTAAACTTCATCATAGCATAGCCCACTGGCCTATAGATCACAAACTTCATCATAGCATGGCCCACTAGCCTACAGATCACTCGGTACAAGACGAAGACAGTGGGACAGGGCTGCCCCGGGCTACATCCCACTCCCTGACTTACTATAACTCCTGACTCACTACCACGATTACATCTCTCTCGCCAAACTGCTACCTTGCACCTTGCTAAGAACACCCACACATTTTGCAGGAGCCAGCCCTTTATAGTGACAGGGTAAGCTACGAAAACAACGGTCCTCACTAGACTAGCACTACTAGAAATAAGAACTTCCACTAAGACGATACAACTGATACAATTGATCATGATAACTAAAGGGCAATCCGACACCCCACATCCTCCAGTCAAACAGCTACCTCCTCGGCCCCTGCCATCTCATGCTCTGCTGCAAGCTGCGCCGCTGCTGCGAGTGCCGGTCCACTGTCCAAAGATGTTAGCATACGCATTGCCTTGACCCGCTGCTCAGTCATAGGCGCATCAAAGGATCTGATGTAAGCCTCCAATGCCTGCTCACCAATGGGCTCAGAAGGCCCAACCATGTCGAAGGCTCTGATCAGGCGGTCCGTGGCTCTCCTAGAAACTGGCACTGAGTTGTTTAGCGCCTGCTGCCTGGTGCTCTTCCTGGTGGCCTCTTGCCTTACTGTTTTGCCATTGGCCACCTTCTCCATTGCTTTGCTCGGCAGAGGAGCCTCTAACAGTGGCTGTGCACATGGCACAAAGATGCTATCCACGACAGCGTTCCTCCGCTCCTCCAAGATCATGCTGGTCACCTGCTCAGTGGTCGCTGTCTCCCTCTGCTGCCCCCGATCTCCTAGGTCAGCTGGACCCCTGGACCGAAATGTACCACATTGTTGTAGCCCAGCGCTGCTGCCTCCTCATTCAGCTCTGCAACTTTCCCCCACAGGGCGGACACCGGGGTGTAAGTTGGTGAGCCCTGAACCTCGTCACACAGGGATGGAGGTGGGGAGAAGGATAATGGCTCATCCACCATCTTGCGGCACCAGGCGGAGGCCTCCCCGAGCATTGGGTCCTCGCCCAAGGAGGTCCTCGAAACCGCAGCTCCTCAAATGTCATCACCGCAGAAATCCTTGTAGAAATCCATCATGGGGTTTGGGTGCAACGCCGGTGGTGATGGGGCACCTTCGGCCACTCTCCCCTCAAAAATGTGAATTAAGATTCGTATCCAAGAGGAGAGAGATAATTTTTTATTATCTTTCTCCTGGGCATGAATCTCAGAGCAAATTATGTGGTTCGCATTGCGAAGACATATGTTTTTAAAGACAAATAAACTGCGTTATATATGAGAAGCGTCATGAATCATGATGCGCATATCTGTACGTAGATACATATATCGATCCGTCGTGCACTCGTGCTCGCAACAGCTGCTTCTGCACTCGCAGCACAAAAAGTCACGGCCGGGCTTACATACACGCATATATGCATGAGAGTAGTACACGCAAACGATCGAACGCGTTGATTGAACAGACAGCGCGAATTTGTTTTTAGCACTCCACGCACGCACACCCCACGCATGTACAAAGGCTCGAAACAAATGAAAAGAATATATATCATGCGTGTCGACGTGTGTTCTGCCGTACGACGACCCTCTATGCATCTCCGAAGTCGTCATTGGGCGGTCGTCATGATTTGTACCACCGCTCTCCGATGATGATGACGACTCTCGACGACGGGCACGGCGGAGCCGCCGGCGGCAGCGGCGGCGGCGGCACTGCCCTTCTCCGCCTTGGTCGCCGCTGCGCCGTCGTAGTCGTCTTCGGAGACGGCGGGGGACGGCGGCATCAGCGGCAGCGCCACGACGGCGGGGTCATCGGCCATGACGATGTGGCACTCGAGCGCGGCGCAGTAGCGGGCGAAGGTGTCCGGGTCGACGTTGAGGCGGAAGCGGAGCGCGAAGAGGAGACGCAGCTCCAGCGCGTTCATCTCCGACACCTCCACGCCGCCCACACGCGCGAAGTAGGCGTTGTTGTAGTGCCTGCACACGTGTCATGCATGGAGAAATTAATGAGAAGCATGCAAAATGAGTACTCAATCCATCTCAAATTACAAGACCTTTAATTTTTTTTAATATAAAATTTAGTCATTCGTCCTATTCAAAATTTTAAATAAAAAAATATTAATTCTTTTGTCATGTTGTTTGGACTGAAGGCACCTCCGGTGTTCAGTTCGATCCGAACCCGACTGATCGGACTTGGAAAAAAACAGGCGGTTCGATAGCTCCAACTTTAACTCTCACCTCCTTCAATCAATGCATTGTATCTCAGTGACTAATAAGTTTTTTTATTCCCTGTGTCCGAACCATGTTTGAACGTCGAATGTGGAATCGATTTCTACCCTCATTTCTCTCTCCCCATGGTTCGATGTGATAGTACAGTACTGGATCGCTGCGCTCTACTCCCTCCGTCCCAAAAAGAGTGTTGTTTTAGGTTTTTGTGCTACAAGTTTGACTCGATTTGTAGAAAATATATACAATATTTATATCTCTAAATAAATTTGTTAAAAACTAGACTTAAAGATCTTTCCAATGATACTAATTATGTACTATAAATACTAATATTCTTTACTATATATTTAGTTAAAGTTATTTCTCGGGAAACGAAAACGACACTTATTTTGGAACGGAGGGAGTAAGCAACAAGACAGTAGACAGATGCATATATACTACGGCCTTGTTTAGTTCCAAAAAATTTTGCAAAATCTTACACTGTAGCATTTTCGTTTGTATTTGACAAATATTATCCAATCATGGACTAACTAGGCTCAATAGATTCGTCTCGTCAATTCCGACCAAACTGTGCAATTAATTTTTATTTTCGTCTATATTTAATACTGCATGCATGTGTCTAAAGATTCGATGTGATAAAGAATCTGAAAAATTTTGCAAATTTTTCTGGTAACTAATTTGTGCTGCGCGATGATTGATGGAATTATGCAGGACAGGAACATGATCTATGGTGGGTTTGCATTTTTGGTACGTTTAGGCCTTGTTTACTTTAAAAATTTTTGCAAAATATGAATAGTACTACTTTCGTTAGTATGTGACAAATATTATTCAATTATAGACTAAGGCCCTGTTTAGTTCCCCACCAAAAAATTTTCATCCATCCCATCGAATCTTTGGACATATGCATGGAACATTAAATGTAGATAAAAAAATAAACTAATTACACAGTTTAGTTGAGAATCACGAGACGAATCTTTTAAGCCTAGTTACTCCATGATTAGCCTTAAGTGCTACAGTAACCCAC
>Ga0182004_10004404_pt1 | contig 11347 bp, 5 predicted proteins | sample Sormic07211540_1_FD_120479 | JGI IMG/M metagenome (GOLD analysis project Ga0182004, IMG submission 120479) | Endophyte microbial communities from Sorghum bicolor roots, Mead, Nebraska, USA - 072115-40_1 MetaG | ecosystem: Host-associated > Plants > Roots > Unclassified | place: USA: Nebraska...
ATGTGAAAGTGCAGATTAGCTGACAAGCTAAACTGCTACCTTCTTCATCTAGCATGTATGCACATATACGTACATACGTAATGCATGAGAATACAGGAGGAGCATCTACTGCTTCCATTCTTCGATCTTGTTTCTTAACAGCATATATAAATGACGTGTGTATATAAAAAAAATATTGTACAAAATCTCATCAAACAGTAAGAAATGATATGGTGAAAGATAAGCTTATTCCATTCTATAAACCAAACAAAAAGGTGAGAAATAAGAAATAATAGATGACTTCAATCCACGAAAAGTCCTTTTTACCCCGTAACCATTCACAAAGTACGGTTTTTCTCTCTGACTTGCATAGTTGCATGAACAAAGTATATAAAAAAGATGGTAAATATTTGATTTCTAAACTTAACTAAACCGAGCATTGATATTGTGAAACAGCATCTAGAAATACATTGAGGGACATGTTTAGTATAAGAAAGGCCAGTGGAAAAAAAATCCTACTCATGCTTGCATAGTTGCATAAATAAAGTGTGAAAAAGAATGATAAATATTTGATTTCCAAGCTCAATTAAAGTTAGAATTCAATATAGTGAAACAATACTAACAAAGTGTAATGCTGTTATTAAAAAAAATGCCTAGCATAGTTGCATAAATAAAGTGTGAAAAGGAATGATAAATAATTGGTTTGTAAGCTTAATTGAAGCCAGAAATCAATATAGTGAAACAATACTGAAGTGTAATGCTTTGGTGAAAAAATGCCTAGCACATATATGGCATCTGTGCAAGCTTGCCCTAGAATGAATTAGGCCAGAATCTTAACTAAAGTGTAATGTTGTTAATGAAAAAAAAATGCCTAGCACATATATGGAATATGTGCAAGCTTGCCCTAGAATGAAGGCGGTCAGAATCTTAACATTCTTATAAGAATTTTTGTAATTCGATCTAACCGCTTTCGACTCCTTTCTAGGGCAAGGTCCAGTGACAACCATTTTTGCTTTTGGTTTGATGTTGCAATGGGTGCTTGCCGCACTCAGTCACCGGACGTCCACCATGATGCTTGGTTAGCCTTTGACCTGGCCCATCTCCCTTCAGCTCCCCCGTACGGGATATTTCCGACGTTGCAAAACCCAGCATTAATTAACAAAGTAGTACAAACCTTGCTTTCCAAAAAAAAAAGAAACGTGGCAGGCTCCGGAGCGTGCGTACCACCATCTCCAACTGAAAGGCCCATCACATGTGCAGTCACGGCCCAACTCAGCCCACCAAAGTCCGGGGATAGCGCGCGCCGCGCCGTCCTCCCAGTCCCCGGCTGGCCAACGGCCACACGTCGGACACGTCCTCAGTTCCTCACGGCGGCGGCGCGGCACTCGTTCTGCGGTCAGGGCGCGGCCTAGGCGATAAGCCCCGCACACCGCCCGCGCGCACGACGCGGCACCGGCCGTACCGGGATGGGCATCGTCGTGAGAGCGTGCGCGCCTCCAGCTCCCGCGGCGGCGGCTCCCTCCGGCTCCAGGGAGGCTGCCCAAGCCCAGCGGAGGAGCAGGCAGTCGAGGACCGGCCGCGTGCTCGTGCTAGGCGGCACCGGACGCGTCGGGGGATCCACGGCCACCGCGATATCCAAGCTCCGCCCCGACCTCGGCATCCTCGTCGGAGGCAGGAACCGGTAGGACCTCGGCATCCTCGTCGGTGACCTTTTCTGTTCAGGATGAATCTATGCAACTTACAGGTGGTGCTTGGTTTGATTTGGTTTGATTTGCCAGGGAGAAAGGCGAGTCCGTTGCAGCTAAGCTTGGGAGCCAGTCTGAGTTCGTCCAGGTCGACACCCGCGACGCAGGCATGCTGGAGGAAGCGCTGCAGGGTCAGTATCAGTATTCAGTAATGCAGTGCAACCATGAATATCTATCCTGCTTATTATGCCGTGACTACTGCCTAGAGCAAGCTAGAGCATGTTAATTGGTGGTACAGCTTCACATTAGCAGCAAAGGCTCTCGCAAGACTCCAAAGCCCAAATTGCTAGCTAACTCCTGATGTTTGAGCCCCCTAATAAGCAGTGAAAACAGATGTTTTTTACTTTTGCTCCAGGAGAAGCTTAACATAAGTACCTGGCAATTTTCTCTTGCGACAGGTGTGGATTTGGTTGTCCATACTGCTGGCCCTTTCCAGAGGGCGGAGGAGTGCACCGTGTTGCAGGCGGCGATATCTACTAAGGTAGAACAGAAGCGCGCCATGCTTCAGTCTCGATTGCATTTTTTTTTGGGTGGTGAGCTGCTTAACTGAAAATGCTGTTGGCACATTTGAAACTTTATCCTGAACAGACACCATATATTGATGTCTGCGATGACACGGACTATTCTTGGAGAGCAAAAGGCTTCCATGAGCAAGCAAAAGCTGCTGGTGTTCCAGCTATTACTACTGCTGGCATATATCCAGGAGTTAGCAATGGTAATTAGTGTATTTGCTTTCTATTAGACTTTAGAACTCAATTTCCCTTGAGTTTTCTTGTTCTTTTGATGAATTCTGCAATCACATCTTTTCTCACACAATAATCTTGATAAATCATATGATACTCCACAATAGTTTTCAAATGGATGCACAAGATGCGAAGGTAAGCTAGCATCAAGAGTTGAAACAAGGAAATTTGTGTGATGACCAAATACGTCAATGCCATGTATAGTATGCCCAAAGCTAAAACACATAAAAGAAATATAATCTACAAAAAAAAGAACTTCTATTGACAAACAAAATACTCCGTCTGTACTTGAGTACATAACAATGAAATAGCAGAGTCTTGAAGAAACATCGTGTACTGCTGTTTCTATCACATTATGTTAGTAAAATCTACAGGAAGTATAATATTAGTATGACTTTCACTCTGTCGAGCAAAATACATTTGCTCATATTAGTGGTCAAGTTAAGAACATTTGACTACACATTTTCAAAAAGGCTCACATTTATGCAGAGGATTGGAGTATTGTTTAATTGCCTTAACTTTAAATAGTTCTATCCTTGTCAAACTGTAGAAGGAACTTAATTGCATAGGCCTTCTTTTCCAGGACAGAATCTGATGCAAATCAAACTGAACCACAACATTTGGTGCACAATTGATTTATTAGTGATATTTCTGCATAGATGGTGGTGTTTTAGTTAAGTATAATAGATGGGGCTATCTAGAAGAGATGAATATCTTGATCTTTGAGTGCTTATTAGTATATTGTATTCTTCTCTGGTGACAGTGATGGCTGCTGAGCTTGTGCATGCTGCCAGAAGTGAAAATGGCGAACCTGAAAGACTAAGGTTAGAGTTCTTTGTTGTCTAGAACAGGAAATGCCAAAATATTCATTCAGTGTACAGTAAGGGCTGTATTTGGTTTTCTGTTGGCATGTAGCAGTTAAATTGTTATTCCATATGATGTGTTTTCTCTCCTAGCTAGGCTGAGAGTGTTCCTGTTAGTTTAAAAGCACCTGCATAATAGCTGTCGCGTCAAACTGTTTCATCAATGTTTACTTGATCTATGAAGCTAGTAATTAGTGTTTTTGAACATCCATACATATTCCATACGTTGCTAAACCCCTCTTTTAGATTCTTCTACTATACTGCAGGTACTGGTGGTGCTGGTCCAACAATATTGGCAACAAGTTTTCTGCTTCTTGGGGAGGATGTAATTGCATATAACAAGGGTACTTCCAGCTTATGCACTAGTGCTATTGCACCTATGGAGTTCCACACTGTAAGGGAAAATTATACGTCATTCTTATTTTTATTACTCATTCAGGAGAAGAAATCAAATTGAAGCCCTATAGTGGAGCTCTGAACATTGATTTCGGAAAGGGGGTCAGAAAGAAAAATGTCTACTTATTGTAAGTACTTGGGCCAATGTTTACCTTTCCATATCTTATAATTGACAAAGTTACAAAACTGAAATATAATATAGCCAAGAAGGAAGCTAATAAATTTCACATTGTGTTACCTACTCCAGGAATTTGCCTGAAGTGAAGAGTGCTTTTAAGATATTAGGTGTGCCAACTGTTAGTGCTCGATTTGGTACTGCTCCTTTCTTCTGGAATTGGGGAATGCAGGCTTTCGCAAACTTTTTACCTGTTGTATGTATTTTTCCTTGGTTTATGCTTATACAAAGTTATTCATTTCAGCCCGCTTAGTTATAGTTGTGATTATTAATACTGTAGTGATTAAATTTATAGTTGCAAACAGGCATTACCAATTTTCATTCTGCAATTATAGTATTTAATCGGTAGTTCCTGTACTACAATTAAACCAAATGGTTTGCTGTGGGCTGGAATCCAGAACATATACATGAATATATGATACTATTCAGTTTTCAGTTTGCATTAATCTGACCTGAATCTTGGTCCTCTTCAGGAGTTTTTGAGGGATAGAAATAAGGTTCAGAAGTTGGTTCAGTCTGTTGATCCTTTGGTTCGAGCCGTTGATGGTATTGCAGGAGAGCGTGTCTCTATGAGAGTAAGTTCTTTACCTGTGTGAAGAGTAGTGCTGCACTACAATTGGCCATTGCCTAATCAAAATGATTTCGTTTCTGTAGGTAGACTTGGACTGTTCAAATGGCCGGAATACTATTGGATTATTTACTCATAAAAAGCTATCTGTGTAAGTACGGAGCATAAGTAAATTGAAATATCCTCAAGCAATATCTAATTGATGTCTAATATTTCCAATTCTTAACTTTTTAAACTCTCTGATTATTTAAAAATATGAAGCTTTACATTAACTTTACAAACCACAACATATTTTATATTGATTGTTTCCTTTCCTTTAAAAAATTCTCCTATGAAAAACATTTGTTTCTATAAAACTGGGAGCATATGTACTGCTTCAGAGTTTTCTTTTATTTGTATTCCATTATAAATTATAATATATTGTTAGGTTTAAGTTTCTAGCCAGACATCGCCAGGAATTCAGAGTAAAAATTGGCGAAGTAGTTACCGTATGGTTCATTTGAGAACTTATGGTGTGCACTTAAGTTTTCTTACTGGATGACCAGAATTACTAGAAATACTCTCTGGACTGCATCTAAGCATATGCTACATCAAAATTAACAGGTCGGTGGGCTATGCAACAGCTGCATTTGCTTTAGCCGTTCTTGAGGGCAACACACAACCAGGAGTTTGGTTTCCAGAAGAGGTGAGTAATGAAAAACCAAACTTCCTTAGAATAAACAAATGGAAAAGAAGTTAACAAAATACTTCATTTCCCATATGCAGCCAGAGGGAATACCGATGGAAGCAAGGAAGCTGCTTCTTGAGCGTGCATCTCAAGGAACAAGTACCTTCGTGATGAACAAGTGATTTCTCTTTCCCCAGCCTAAAAGACAGTATATGTTTCCCAATTCATGTTATGTTTCAGCTAAACATGCTCATCCACTTGCATTAACAGGCCTTCCTGGATGGTAGAAACTGACCCAAAGGAAGTCGGTCTAGGAATTTATGTTTGAGAAGGTTGAATTACTCAAATTCTTGGGTGCTTGACAAAGGCAACTAAAGCTTGGGGAGTAATTTTTCCGACTGAGAGAAGTTGAATGCGACAGCCATCGGCGTGTTGAAGCCTCCAATCCCCAGATTGATCGTGATGTTCTGTATGATTGGTTGGGCTATTTTATTTTTGAAAGGGTTATATATGAACCATGGAGGTTATGAAGAAAAAGAATACAGGTCAATAGCACAAATTTGTTCATCACACAAAGCTTGTAACTTTTTTAAATGTATTCAGACTCCATGCTTAATAGGTAATACACATCCAAAGTTTTAAGATGGTTGACTTAAGACAACACTAAACTGTCACTTGTTTATTATTAAAGGCTGAAGGGAGTAATTTATATCTAGGTCTAGTACTATTTAATCACGAGATCATTTACCAATAGGAAGCTTCACATTGTTATAGAACTGAATGTCACGAGATCTAATTAACAAGAAAAGTAGACAAACACAAACTGAATCTCATATAATTAAATATGATTTTTATGTATACAACTCATTTGAATCTCAACTGTACTCCTCAGATGTCAGATGCCATCTGCGTTGCATAGCATCTAAGCACGTCAGTGACATTTTCTGATCGGTCGGCTATGCAACTACTGCTTTTGCTTAACCGATTATTGAGGAAACACGCAGACAGGTCTGCCTGAGTGGTGCATTTTGCACAAGACAGGAAAAAGTGCAGAGTTAACAGGAATTTTCACCAGCTTTGTGATGAACGAGTAACTTTTCGTTCTTCAAACATCAAGAATCATGATGCAGAACGATATATTAGTATGTTGCGTTTCTGAGTTAACCTGTTCTGCCACTTGAATTGACAGTCCATGGATACCTGACATCGGTCAATTTAATGTCTTTTTTTTTCAAGAATATTGGTGAATTTACAGTTTGCAAGAAGTTAAAAGCGACAATAGGCACACGTGCCTGTTTGTCAAGAAAAAAAAGATGAATGTGACAACAAACAGCAGGTTCAAAAGCCCCATGGTTTCTTGGTTTGTATGATCACCTGCGCTGTTTTGCTACGGGAATGTTTGTGCACAAAAGATTACAATAGGAACCAAGTTGACAGTGAGCAACTATCAAACTGATTCTGTAAAACATCTGCTCTTTTTGCTGTCCCAAAACCATTTATTTGATTACCCTATCATTTGAAATTGTTTAGCTAACAAAACTATTAGGTACTAGTAATACCCTACAGAAAACATGCTGAAGACTGAAGTGTGAACAGAGAGCATACCACAGGTTATGTGGTGGTTGGAATCATAAGCATCCCTATGACTACTTGCATAGTCATATACTCATATTTTCCTGTTCTGGTATTTATATGGATTTCATACTCTTTCAATCTACCAAGAAATACATTTAAGTAGGGTAGACCTCCAGCCCCAATTATCAAGGCCCATACAGGGTGATGCAGACTACAGTACTGAGGTCAAGATGTTTTGCTTGTCCCGAGATGCTCTGCATGCCTATACAGCGCAAAGAGAACCGACTAAACTTTGTTAGCATCATTTCACTACTTCACATCCGAATTTTATCACACACCAAACAGACTGTTGCCTAACAAGTAACAATTCTTGTCCAACAATGGTCTACATTGCCATTGATGTTGCTGGAAACACTCTGTCCAGCAGGGTATAAACACCTCCACCAAGTAGAAATGCGCCACTGACAGGAAAATGTTACCAAGTTAGATCAAGACAAATCTCTATAGAAGGAAATACAATATTTTAAGGATCAATTGATATTTGATAATGATCTTAACTTCAGACAACATATTTTTGACGAATAGGTGAAGTCATTAGTTTGCAAAGACATTGACATATGTTGAATGTTGTAAAAAAAAAACTACAATAGTAACATATGTGCCATTTGATGTTTTTTTTTTCCTTTTGGCAGCCAATCTATGCACCTAAATTCCAAGAGCTAAAAATCTTTCTAAGCTAAACAATTTGATGTTCATGTTCATGGGAGTGTATACTCAGAAAGTTAAATGAAAGCTTTGACATATGTCTTCATTTTTAAAACCTTGACTGTAACCACAAAATACAAAAGGATAATTGGAACAAGATCTAACCAGTTAATTTGCAGAAAACACTCGATTTCAAGAACAAGTAGATACCTGATTGGGTTTATCCATGCCGAATATCTTCTGAATGACAACAAACTCTACAGAAGACAAACTTAATAATTAGTGGGCCAAAAGTAGAATAAACTAATTTGATCAATTGATCTTTCGCTGTTACTATATTCTTTTCTCAGCAATTCAAAATGTTGATCTTGTTCAATAAATTTCAACTCAGTTTGAACACACACCATGAAGTTCTCAAGAAAGTAAATAAATAAATTACATAAAAGACAATGTTCTTACCTGCAATGCTCCAGCAAAAGAAGCTGCAACAAGAAGAGGCGCAACATAGCCCGTTGTGTATGTCAACAATAAGCTTCCTCCAATAATTGGGTCCTGAAACAAGAAGCTTGAAGTTGTGGTGACAGGACATCATCGCCATCTTAGAAAAAAAAATCTACGAGAGCATATCATCTAAAATAAAGTACTGCAGGATAGAATATAATTATTAATTCCTGGTTAATCTAAATCTCATGATAAAACTCTAATAAAGTGTTCTCAATGTGTTGGAGTTTAAACGATTGTAATAAACTATTCACTACTGAGGCATTTGTCATACTCTTGAAGTGGCAACATATCCCAGAAGGGTAGCAAGAACAGGTGTGCTGCAAGGTGATGCTGCCAATGCAAATGTAAGACCAGCAAGGTATGCTTGTACACCTGACAATAATGCAACATAAGTTAAAAAATGTTCATGGACAAAGAGAAACATAGTGATATAGAGATTAGTATTTTAATAAGGAAAATAAATATGATGTGAGGAGGTATCACCTGAAGGGAGGTTAGCTGCAGCAGCTCGAGGGTCAAAATCACTGAAAAATGAGGGAAGTTGCAACTCAAGTACCTGTTAAGGACAGAAAATAAACAGCTTAGGGCAGAACATGTGATAATGTAGGTACATGTACCTTTACAGGAGCAAGCAGGAATATTATTTTCATAAGAACGAACTATCACAAACAAAATGGTTTGTACTTCTACAGGAGTATTTATTGTCAGAAGGAAGATTGAGAAATACAAGGATTAAATCAGATTGTAACTTAAGGAAATAAGGCAGGAGGAAATTTTGTTTGGCATGTTCCAGTCTTATATGTAACTTTCGTTTCAAGTGATTTACCTCCAGAAGGTTCAATCCCATGATGATGGCCAAACCAGAAGCAGCCACCGGGAGCCCTTGACCTACCTGACCATAAGCCTTTCCAGCAAAAGAAGCAGCAACACCAAGAATAGCTAAGGTTGTTGCTAGTCCTAGTGAAAATGCAATTGAATTCCCAACAACCTAATAGACAGAAAAGCCAAGTCAATGCATGTATCAAGGGAACGCCCCAGCTACAACTATTTTTTCAACATTATTAATAGCCTTAATTAGTCAAGTAAGTCCTTCAGTGAAGATAACTTTGTGGTAACACATATCCTAACAGATAAATAACAATATCTTCAAGTTTTTCAATGGCAAAGAAGTACAATTTTCCACTCATCTTAGATTACCTCAGATCGGCCTTTCCCTGAGCCAAATGCACCTACATGTTTATGAAGACAGCACTGAATCAGAGTAATCAATGATGATCAATTCTGGGATTCCAATAATCATCTCAAATAAAGCAATATACTTACCTATATATCCTAGAGTTAATGGTAGAACACTGAGTGTACAAGGAGACAAACTAGTTACAAGTCCAGCACCAAAAATAACTGCCAAGCTGAAGAACCAAAGGTAAAGGTTAGTAATAAGACATAAAGAGATATGGGCAGTTACATAGAAAAATAAAACTTAGGTGACAGGACTGTGTACAAGAAGTCAAAAAGAAAACAGACCTAGAGAAACTAAGAGCAGACAACTGATCTTGGACAGCCTCATTAGCCTGCTGCCCAGCTGAAAACAGCAAACCCCCAAACCAATCTCCAATGCCAAGGTCAGCCAAGATGAGTCCTGACGATCCGTGCTGATGAGAAACAGGCCGTTTGCAGGAATTAATGAGATATGAACTAACAATTGTATTGACAGTCTAAGATATTCTTATCTTATTCATATTCTGCAAAGAGAAGCAAGAAGAAAGAAAGAAACAAGAAGTATGAGTTGGCTGAATTACTCCCATGAGTACATGTTTGGTCATTACTATAATTGATAGATACATGCTACAGTTGACAGAATAAATAATTTTAATTAGCAGAATTACCCATGCTCAACCTGACACATCAACTAGGCATGGGTGACAACGTTCCATAAGGTGCGCTGCAAAGTGAAAAAGGGACTAACTTTGAAAGCACCTAAGCACATGTTTTTCTTTTTGTTTTTTTTTCCGCGAGGAAAGCACATGATATTTTCCTCACCAAAGCCAAGGGATCCCATAGCTCGGCGGCATTTGCGGCGCCAGCGGCGACCAGACTCTCCACTGCAATCCACCACACAGCGCACTCATGTCAGTCACAGCTCACAGGCATTTCGTCAAACAGACCGCACGCGCAAACAAACATTTCAGGAACAGAGAAGAAAAAGCTCGGAGCTACCCGCCACGGAAGCCAGAACCATGGGGCGCGAGCACGAGCGCCTCGCCGTTGCCTCCTGTTTGTTGACTCCACGAACCATTACCGCTACATGGGAAAATCAGAAACATAAGAAATCAGGGACAGGCAGAATCAGTTAAACCTGCGACTCTGCGAGGCGGGCGGGCGGGCGAGCACGGGGACAGACGCGCGCGTACCGGGGGAGGAAGAGGGATCCGAATCAGCAGCAGCAGCAGACGCTGCCTGGGTCGGCAGACGCGGGCGGCGCGAGCGGCTCACGGCGACGGGGCGCGCGGCCATGGCGATGGACAGCATGGTGGAGCGGCCGAGCGATGGCCAACGACGACGACGAGAGTGTGGAGTCGTTCGAAGACTCGAAGTGGTGGTGGTGACACTGACACGAACGCGAAGATATTCCTGGGCCCAGTGATGATGGGCCTGGATTGGATCCGGACAAAGCATTTTGGACCATGGGTGTGGACGGCGGCCCAAATGCGTCCGAAGCCCAGACGGCGCCGAAAAATAATCAGCAAGGATTTCGCATACACTTAGGAGTTTAGGACTTGTTTAGTTCACCTTAAAAACTAAAAAAAAATTAAGATTTTCCGTCACATCGAATCTTGCGGTATATGTATGAATCATTAAATATAGATGGAAACAAAAACTAATTGTACAGTTTGCCTGTAAAACGCAAGACGAAACTTTTAAGCCTAGTTACTTCATGATTGGACAATGTTTGTTAAGTAAAAACGAAAGTGCTACAGTGTCAAAATCTAAAAATTTTTGGATCTAAACAAGGCCTTACATGAATCTTTTTTTGACAATAACCTACATGAATTTATGACATGGATTCATGCATAAACATCCAATTCACAGAAGTAGTTGAAAATATTTATATAAATTCGGGACACGTTCGATGATTCGGAATAGAACCCTGGAATAATTTCTAGTGAGAATGATTTAATAATTTTATACTAATTTTGAGGAGCTGAAATTGTTCCTTGTGCAATCTTAGAAACCGAACGGCCCCTTAAGAGGATCACAACTCTTTCAGATATTTGATGATCGTGCATGAACAGATGTCATCAATTCATGGCATGTGCCTATGTCTACTGCACAAGAACTCGTATTTTTTTTTCCCGATAGCACAGCGCATGCTTCAGCGTTGAGTTAGACTATTTGTCAGTATACCTGGGCAACGGGCCGGCCCGGC
>Ga0182004_10004405_pt1 | contig 11347 bp, 11 predicted proteins | sample Sormic07211540_1_FD_120479 | JGI IMG/M metagenome (GOLD analysis project Ga0182004, IMG submission 120479) | Endophyte microbial communities from Sorghum bicolor roots, Mead, Nebraska, USA - 072115-40_1 MetaG | ecosystem: Host-associated > Plants > Roots > Unclassified | place: USA: Nebraska...
AACCCATCAAAATATGGGCCACATACACTAATGTATTACTGTTTCTGGTAGAATTTTTTAGCTACTTTAGCAAGTGACTTAAAGTGTTTAAATACTTATGGATCGCTTTCTCTAGCCAATGTTTTCCACCAAATATCTCCATTAGTAGATAATATATACAAATAAACACAGACTAAGCACGTGACTGTCTCACTTGTTTATGTTGGCCTTGTATGTTTACAAGATGAATGGTATGTACAAACATGTAAAGAACTTACAGTTTCCATCTTATTGAAGTTATTGCAATATATGTTTTGCACTGGAAGAAATGTGCCTCATTGATACCTGAGTTCAGTGTGATCTACACGGCTACACCCATATTCAGACAAATGTAACTAAGAATAACAGCTGTGAGATTAGGTAGATTTCATAGCTCAATTAATCTACCAAGCATATACTGTGTGAAGCATTTAAATTTGCTAGGATGTAAATAGGAATACTTTAGCAGTTCGTCTATCAGCAGCACATTAACTGGCTGCGCTATGAAGATAATGCATGAGAACACCATCAAATGGGCTGCTGATCTTTTCAGGAAAACGTGAACCATGCAGATATCTTTGTCCAAAAACTTCCAGGTACCGCGTGTACGCTTGTATATATAGCAGAATTGTTGCTTCCTTACATCATGCGAGCAGTTTTAAGATATTTCCTTGTTCCTTGGTAAATGTACTTTTTTTACTCTTTCTTCCATCTATTTTTGTTTCCCAATTTTAGTAGTAGACTAATATATTTTACTTAGTAACAAGGAATTATATTGTTCTCACATCCCAAAAAAAATATTGTTAAAAGTTGCTTTACCAGATAAAACAATTTTTTAAAGGAAAAAATGGCTGAATAATATCTTTCATTTTCATTACAATTGGGAAAACATTGGCAGGAATCAGGATGAACATTTTGGGAAGAAGAGAGGAAAAAAAAGACAATCTGTTAAACTTTAGGACCAACAAGCAGGAGCCACAAAATTGGCTCTAGATGTAATTGCTGAAATGCTAAAATGGAAGGACTACAAGATAGGCGATGTTCTCCTTAAAAAAAATAAAGAAAGAAGATAGATGATTTACTTGGGAGTTCTTGCAAAGAGAAGGTTAGTCAATACGTCCATCATAACTTGAAATTGTCGTGATGTCATACCAGCAGTTATGTCTGGTGAGTTAAATGTCAGCTCTTTCAGTGGTTTAACCTGCATACCAGAGCCAGTTGATGAATAAACTAGTTCCCTCCACTAATAGTTGCAAAATTATGCTCAGGAAAAGGTTTTAGCAAAATGAAATCATTGACAAGAGAATAGACCTTTAGTTCAGGGGTTCCTCCCTTATGCCTTGTGTAGCGGAAATACATTTGGCATGGCATAAATACCCTTTCAAGTAATGCACCCGTTCTCTTAACTTCAGATGATCTCCGGTGTATTTTTGGCAACCACTGAATACCAGCACCTGGATCAACATCTGTGGGAGCAACATGAGCCTGAACATGCTCCAACATGACAGAGAGCTCCACACGTGACCAGGTCATTTCTGGCCCAGTCCCACCAGTAGCACCATTACTGGAACCAGTTGCTTTCTCAAACATCTCTTGACCAACTTGCACAATTGAATGAAATGAACGAACCATGACCCGCCCACTACCAGCAGCTAGCAGAAACCTACCCTGATATGTTGAGCGGATATCTAATAAGTAGTTGGAGCAGCGCTTCTAAGATTTTAATGCAATTAATGGAGGATGAAAGGAATACTCTCATAAATTTCAACACCATGTTGCCAACAAATAATTGAGAAAAGCGGCCTTGAAACTAAATTCATTACCTACACTTGCCATCTTAACATTTCTCTAATCCATTATTAGCCATCCAAGAAATGTGAATTGGATTCTTTAAAAATAAATGCTTCCTTTATAAAAGAAAAGCTCAATCAAATGATAATATTTAGTTATATCGTAGTACTTTTGTTCAATATGCAGGGTAACCTCTGCCTCCACAATTTGCTTTAGCAAACCAGCCGGTTTTGGTTTCCAGTCCCCCAGCAGGCCAGAAAGGTTTTGAAGTGGGATAATGACAGGCTTATGAAATACAAAATCACATGAAAGTTTCTTGCATTTAACAAACATAGCAAAGAAGTGCAGTGGCAATTTACTCACATTTGCTTCTTCTGAATGCAAATTGAACTGAGGTTGGACAACATTAACCATGAAATGCCTGGTACCTTCCTCTTCTGAATCATTATTATTTGACGGCTTAAGTGCTACATCACACAGCAAGAAAATAGAGAGTGAAAAAATGGAATGTAATTTCAATATTTTTTAGTGTTTAACACATTGCTGAAAACTAAATAATATGACAAGAATGTGCTAATTGATAAAAATAAATAACAACTTAGTCATTGATTGAACACAATTATGTCAAGAACTAGGAAACATAGGATTGTGTTATTGATCATACCATTTTCACTACTTGATGTCAGATCTGGCTTGCCAGATCCATTGGAAGGTGGTGACTCTGAACTCTTGATTTGTTGAGGTTCAGAAGGCTGTGATGTTGAGGACACAGAACTGAGAGCTCCATCCTTGGACATCTCAGCTTCTTTAATTAACTGCTTCTTCTCGAGAATCTTTTTTTGGGTGTATTGGCGAGAAGGAGATGGCTTTGGAGGCTGAAATGCCTGAGTTAAACCACCAACCCAAGAGAGGATAGCAGCCCGGTTTTCTAAATTCCACAAAATCTTTAATCCATAGACAAAAACTCTCTGGCAACTATCAGCAACCACCACATTGAATCCCTCATCATCACTACCTGATTGATCATGATCACTTTCATCCCCCCCATCAAACTCAGACTTGATTAATGGCATTTCAGTTTTTTTTCTGCCATCTTCCTGCCATGCTGATAATCTAGCAGCATCAGCCTTGGGAGTTTGTTTTCGTATTGTGAAATAATCAGAGTACAGAAAGAATCCATCATCTCGGCTTTTCTCGGTTGGACTAGTTTTCTTTTTGCCCTTTTCACAACCAAGACTATCTTTATCTTTTGTCAGCAGACTCTTATTTTCTATCTTAGAATCCTTAGAAGTTGATGATTCAGGAATTCTGTTAATAAATACCTTCAACAAGTGCAGATCTATGCCCTGGTAGACAAGATCAAGAGGTTCACGCTTGCATTCGAAGGTGAATATCTGCTTCCCGCGGCTGAAAGCTATTTCATACCTAAACTTTGTGAAGTGTAGTGTCAAACCTTTTGCAGGATCATCTGCCTGTAGAGGCATGTTTTTAATCTGTAATAGCATGGCATCAAAACGAATGCACTGTTCTGTCATAACTCTGTCAAGTGGGAGGTTACCAGATCGTATAAATCTGGGAACTCCAAAACGTGGAAACCTCGAAAACAGTCGTAGTTTATGGGGAGGAAGAAAAAACAAGTTCACCCACTTCATTAGCCAGACCAAATCATGCACCCCCACGTTCACAGTTGGAGAATCAGTTGTATACAAATTACTCTTCTGTTGGTGTTCTATGGGTTCAGTAGTAGAAGGCTTAAGTGAAAAGCTCCACTTCAGTGACAGAGAAGTTGAGCGGAATGCATCAAAAACTTTATCCCGTGGTTTTCCCTCTGCAGGAAGAGCAAATATAAAATGATCCATAGGATTACCTGAATCACAACCCCACTGTATTGAAATATCCATGAAAAAGGAGGGGGTTTCAAGGAAAGGTATAGCTGGATGGTGTGGAATTTCTAAACTGGACTTCTTTGCTAGACTCTCTAAGCTAGTTAGGTATATCCTTAGATACTTTGAAGACAGACTGACATAACCATCCACATAATGTATTTCCATGAAATCAGTTTTGATTAGCATCTCATCAAGCTTCTCATAAGGGCTTGTCGCAGCAGGGAGATGCCACTTTGTCTCATTCAAACACAATTTAAATTTTCCATGAATATAGTTCCTCATATCATCCCACCAGGGTAAGCTGCGCTCTCTTCTAGGGGGCTCAGGACGCTCAAAATACCACCTCTTAGCTAAATTTGCCCTCCTGAGTGCACAAGTAAAAGCATAGCTTACATCAGCAAGAACTGGCTCATAACCAACTCCAAATGATACTTCCCCCTTTTTAAAATAGAGTGGTATGTCAGCATATGTTTTCATTGGTGGGGTATAACCAGTTGCAGAGCGTAGCAGATTTACTCTCCACCATTTGCCAACATAGACATCTTGTCGTACTTGGGGCTGAAAACAGGTTGCCTGCCACCAAGGGGGGGATCAGTACAATTTCAAATGATGCTTGATCACCATACAGAATTATACAAAAGTTCTGGAGAATATCATTTTGTTGAAATACTGAATGATATGCTCAAACAAAATAAGGAAGAAACTACAAAGATATGCAGTTAGATGAAGCCATTATTTTTTCTACTGTTACAAGGTCAGTTAACCATTATAGTGGTATTTCACGGAAATAGTTAGCAATTCTAACACTACTTTATCAGTGATCGGCAAGGAATGCTAACCTGCTGAGCCAGCACAAGGCGTCCATCACATTTTCCATTGCTTCCAGAAAAGAGTGGAAATGTGTAGTCTCTCAAGTACGCAGATAAGGATTTAGTTTTCAAACTAAAATTGCTACCATACAATCGGGAAAATGGGATATCATCTTTGGCACAAACTGGATCTACAGATTTAATAAAACTAATCATTCCTTCATCACCGCCGTCGATCTTTGATAAGCTCACATCAACATCTTTTGCACATACTGACATAACTGATGCTCTACGAGTACTCATCTTGAATCCTGACTGGAAGCCACTTGAACAAGCACCTGACCCTTCTGATACTGGCAATTTCTGGCATGCTTGGTAATATGACTGAAATGCTTGTCTATAGATCTCTTCCCTGAGTTTTTCAATGGAGTGTGTGCCAGGAACATCTGCATCAGCATCAGGGCCACCACTGTTCTTTTCAGAAGAAGTATCCAGTTTTGCCTTGGGGGAATCCTTATTTTTACCTGAAGAAAGCTCATCAAGTAGATTCAACCTAACTGTGGACTCATAAAATATATTCTTCATTAAAGTCATATGCTCATCAAGCCATCCTTGCATGGGCTCTTCCTCAATTTCTGCTATCAGGTCACGTACGATGATCCGCACATACCGAAATGCCATTGATTTTGGTTTGCTCTTTTTGCTGCTGGTGGTGCTAGATTTCTTCTCAGGAAACAAAACAGATGTTTTCGCTGCAGAAATAAGTTTAAAGGCCCTCAACGTGTCTTCTACGGCATCATCAATAGCTCTCAGTTGCAACCTAAAAGGCAAGCAAATATTAACATCACGGCATTGAATAACCCAATCACATGCAGCTGCAGATTGTAACTTCTTATCAGAATTGCTATCAGAAACAGAAACTGGGATACGAGATAACTGCATACGACTGCTTTTTAATATCCACGCATCACAAAAGCTGACTGATATTCCCTCAACCAAAACACCTATCTTTGCATTCTCAGAAAATATGTATCCAACAGTAATCATTGCCTCAACCCCATCAGCAAATTCACCTGAAATTTTTAGTGATTCTAAATCAATGGCAATTACTGATTCTCGCTTCTTTTGTACCTTCTCTTGCTGACCATGGTCTGTGGGTGATTCTTTTTTGGACAGAATATCCACGTTCAATGTTTCATCTTTTACCTCGGTAACAGAATTCTGTAGTTTCATTCTATGCAGAACAGATTTAAGTCGTGTAGCTACTTCAAGCAATTCCAGATAGGGATCAGGTTCCCACCTTACTGCAATGTCAGTCACATTGATGAGAGAGCAGGCTGCAATATCTAATCCACCAGAACGCTGGACAAACTTTGCTTTACGCACATCAAAAAGCTTGGTTTCCTCTACAGGTTTATTATCAAGCTGGTCCTCTTTATGTATCAATCTAAAGTTCTCAAGTTCAACCTGCATGGAGTGCTTTGCCTTATTCAAAGATACACCAAACTGATAGATCTCAAGAGAAGTGGAGAAGTGCACATTCTTATGATCCGGAAGGCTGGTAGAATTTACATAAGCCATCCTTGGGGAACCATTATCTTCGTTGATGATTACAACACGACCACCCTGAGAACCAAAATTTACACGCTTTGGGTCAGCAATACTCATATCTTCCAGCCTCATGTCACCATCATACACAATAGAGCACTGTGCAACATTGATTTTGAGAAGCTGTGCTCCTTTAGCTTTCTTGGTAGATTTTTGAGAAGCATTCTCCTGGACAGATCGCTTCTTAGGAGGCAAAATGCTTTTCAGGAACACTTTATATGACATTGCAGTTGCACAAAGTGACTCAAGATAGTAAAAACAAAAGTGCATTCTGATTCCAGATATATTAACAGAGATAGAAGTTTTAGCATGGTCCTCATCACTATCTTTGCCTGGGCCCATTTGTTCCAAATCAAGAGTTGAATGGCTAATGTGCAGTAAAGTGCCCGAAGCATTTTCTTTCATTGACTGTTGGTGTTTACCAGAAACAATAAATTTTAAGTCTCCAAGTTTGGCATGCAACTGAGTTCCTTGGTCTATCATCTTACTTGCAGAAACATTAGCTGATTGAAAAAGACACTGCATTATCCAGTACAGACAGAGCGAGATTAGTATGTTAATACAAGATTGCAATGTCATAATTCGTGATATCATTAGCCATTTGGACACATAAAAAGCCTCAAACCATTTAAACAGCTTAATTTTTGTTTTCAAGGAAATACAGTAGGGAGGCCCCTTATTTATTTAAACAGCACTACCAGGGGGGTGTTGTAACTCGACCTGTGAGGGGTAAGACAGCCCTGCATATTGCATTAAGAAGAAGACCTTCTCACACAGGTCGAGAAAACCCCCGAACTCCTGCCCCACCCATACACAGCAGCACCGCAGCCCATGTGAGAATGACCATGTGAGAATGACCATAACCAGCCGGGCCTTAGACCTGTACTTTGGCGTGGGACAGACGAGGGGATTTATTTAACCTCAGCCTGAAATTTGCTCCCACGGGGAGTCGAACTCAGGACCTGGCCGCTTCTTAGAGCTAAACCAAGTGAGGTGTCCTTCCACCCTGGTCTAGTTTTTTTATGGTATTTAAACATGATAGTTAGAAATCCCTTGGTATCAATCTCCCATGCTACCAAGCTTACACAAATCCCATGAAAGAGTTGGAAATGTACCCATTGTTGTCACCATGACACTTTGGGAATGGAACAGACACCATATGTTAGCCAGATAGTAGGCTGCATGGTCAAATACTCTAAATTGGCTCCTAACCTTGTTGCTTTATTTCCTAAGATGGTGCTCAAGTGAAGGATAGTCGCAGAAGGGCTTCATAATCATCGGTGGGTGGCTGACATTAAAGGAACCTTGACAATAAAGCCATTGAGGAATATCTACTGATTTGGGATCAGTGTTTTCAAGTCATCTGACTAATCACGAATTGACGATTAGTCGCACTAATCAGTCCCCTGACCTCAATTAGGCACTACGACCCAATTAGGCTGATTAGAAATCAAGTCATCCAATTTAGTCACGATTTAATCCTAGGTTGTGGATGACTAATCTGGAAGGGGATGAAATGCAAGTTGGGCTTGGCAGCTGTGCACTTGGCACATGGACTTAGTATTTTTTTTGGCTCAGTAGGGTTTCAATATATACATCTCCCAGTCATCCATCCCCTCCATCCACTGCCTGTACGAGCTTCCACTGCCTGTACAAGCTTTCACTGCCAAGCAGGAGAACGGATAAATTCTCACTGCCTGTAATGCTAGTGTTCTCTTCCACCTCCTCCACTACCATCCTGCCTGGCTCTACTACTGCTGCAGCTACTCTAGTTGTCTGGGATGGATTATGGAGTTTTGGACTAGGACCAAGACCAACTTTTTTTTAGATAAAGGAACAGTGTTCCAGCCTCTGCACTTTACCAATAAGTGTATGCAGCCAAGCAATCGCAGATCACAACAACACTTAGGTTGCGACACAACATAGAAAGGAAAGGTACAAACATAGCAGCACAAAGAAATTGGGATATTCTAAGAATCAAACCGATTGCTAAAGCAAGACCAACTATATAGTTTATACATCCTATGTACCAGTGAATTTAGGCAGGATGACCATACTGCCGACTAGAACCAATTATGATCGACTAATCAATCTGGTTGACAAGTAATCGCAATTAGTCGGCTGATTAGTGCCATGGCAACTAGGGTTGACTAGACGATTTGAAAACATTGTTTTGGATTTGGTTGAGGATGTGATTTTGCAATATAATGTGCAGGATCGACACGTTTGGAAACTCTCTGGCTCAGAGTATACTCTTGCAATCATCCGATAAGGCTTTCTTTGTGGTCACCATCGGATTTGCACCATGGAAAAAGAAATATGGAAATCCTGGGCTCCACTATGTTGCAAGCTTTTCACATGGCTGGCTGTTCTTAAGCACTGTTGGACAGACGATAGTTTGGCAAAGATAGGTCTCCATGATGCTCCTCGCTGCTCTCTTTGTGGTCAAGCTGATAGACCATGCAGCACGTTCTTATCTCTTGCGTTGTCTCTTGGCAAGTTTTGTGTCCATCATTCTCCAACAGGCTAGGCTTGAGAGGATTTCGTCTTCTACTAATGCTGTGAATTTTTCTAGCTGGTGGAGTCACTCTGTCAAGTAGGGATGCAAGCGGGCTTGTCCAGGAACCCACAAACATGCTTAATTTTTGTGGGTTCGTGGACAAGCCTGCTTGCATCCCTACTGTCAAGCAAGTGGACAAACTCCGTTAGTTATCATTGTTGCTTGAGAGCTTTGGAAACATGACAACAATGTGGTTTCAATGCTGCTCCTCCAAATGCAAACAAAGTCGTGTGGGCTATCAAGGAGGAAGGAACTTTGTGGTCTACAGCAGGGGATTGCTTTTACTCAATATAGGGAAAGGGGATTGCTTTTACTTAATCTGGTGGAGGTGCTTACTCACCTACATATCACTCTCTCCATAAGTGCCACTATTCCCTTCATATCAATGCCATCAATCTCTCTATAGTTTTATGGATGCTAAATGGCATGATTGTTTTAGCAACATATGAAGGTGAGTTATAGATAGAACATGCAATTATTAGAATAAGTAGATTTTCTTAGTCTGAGCCGTGTGAATAATGCAATGCAAGCAACAAAACCAACTGAGAACAGAAAAGTACAGCACAGCAGCCATAAGGCACTTAATACTTACATGGTAAAGTGGTACATCATCAAGACTATGAAGCACAAGAGTCAACTCAGGAGCTGACAGTGTGCATGCCAAAGACAATGCTAATTTTTCTTTGGGTGCCTTCTTTTGCTGAGGATTGTCCTGAAGAACAAGAGGCTTCTTTTTATCTGAGTTTATTCTAATCAGTGGCTTAATTCTGCTTACAATGAGGTTACATTGGAATCCACTAATCTTGATATCTACTTCAGCTTGAACTGGCAATGTTGTCTGAGAGAGAAAAATGCATAAGCACATTAGCTCCAAAAGGAATTATACACCCGAAAAAAACTTTAAAAAAACATCTTATCTGTGTATCAAAGGGAAGCCTTATCTGTGTGCAAGGGAAGTAATGTCCAAAAAATGATAATAAAAGAAGGTAGATGGAGGCCCCTCAAAATTCTCCAAGGGAAATCGAAGGATCCAAAATAGTAGAGTTTGAATTAATAAAGAAATAAGGTCAAGCTAACCTGAGATGGAATGTTAGCTGAAACGACTGTCGAAACTTTTATAACCTCTAGTACAGAGGTGGCACCATCCATTAGAAGCTGGAAAAACAATCAGTCATTTTTTTCTATAGAAAACAATCGTGTTGAAATAACCAAAACTGAAAAAACTTATATTTCCTATAGATAACATAAAAACATACATGAATCTCCGTTATATCAGTTTCCAACCGAAGATGTGTTGTGACCTCTCCGAAGTCTTGCTGTGGTTGTAACCTTGTACATCTCAAAGATATGCTACCAATTTCATTGTTGATTGAGAGGCCATGATCTTTAGGCAAAAACTTCAGATCAAGTTTGGACATATTGAAGCTAACCTTCCAAATAAAACTACATTTTAGTGAACAGTAATCCAACAGTTGTTTTAAAAAATCACAGTAACAATTTAAAATGGCAAATATAGACAGTATGAGATAACTTGAAAGTTTTGAATTGTACCCTAGGTAAAGTTAAACTCCCAAATACCTCGGTTACATGTGCTAGCAAAGAACATTTGAGTTGCATTTTATAACTTATATGATATTCGACATCACCTCTAACTATTTGTTTCTGATATTTCTTCAGTCCTATAATAATTGGACACTCAACAGTGATTTAATGAGCAATATCACAACCAGTGAAGAACGATTATTCGACGGTTCTATACTTAAAGAAATACGCATCCTGCACATACTGTATATATATCCAGAATAGATTTAGCTTTGCTAAGCAATATCACTCCAATGCAGCCTCCCTCCAAGTCAATATAAATAACAAAAAGTATATGTCCACATATTTTATAGGGAAAATGAACCAATACGACTATTGTCAAAGGTATAAGCAAGCATAAACAAGCTAAAAAAATAAAAGATGAACTATGCATGCAGTAGAGCAAAATACTTGTGGATAGATAAATATAGAAACATCAGTTGTACTCTATGGAGTTCATACAACCTTTTCGGGAAACATACTGATCTTCTTATTTAGTGATGCAAGTTTGCCCCCTTCGGATCTGGCTGTTGATTTATTATCCACAGAAGGTTCATCCTTTTGCTCAGCAACAGTAGAGGCAGATGGTTTCTTTTTTGCAAGTAATTTCTCTTCCAAATTCACAACAATTGGACCAAGCATCAAGTCCAAATTTTTTACTCTAATTGCTTTATCCCTAAAAGACATAGTCAAGAATAGTTCCTATTGTTAATTATTTCATTATTTATAAATCTGATGAAGTTTGCAAAGCATTGACTTAACGTGTTACCTCTGATGAAGGTCACATGAGAGTGATATATCCTCAAACAGGAAAGAGCTACAGTCTGAAGTGTCCATGGCTGAACAATATTGTCCACTAACCCACCAATCCAATTTTCTAAACACCGATGTGTTGTTTTCAATGCTGTCTGACTCCAGTGCTTGCACAAATACAGGTACGATATTAACTTGAACATTAAGAACTGGATCCAGTCCTCCAGTTTTAGATATATCAATCTTAAGGTCCTTGATACCAACAGCAGCTTTTGGAGCCTGCAGTATGTAGAGACAAGTTATGCCAAGTTATCAACACGCGTACATGAGAGAGAGAGAGA
>Ga0182004_10004406_pt1 | contig 11343 bp, 10 predicted proteins | sample Sormic07211540_1_FD_120479 | JGI IMG/M metagenome (GOLD analysis project Ga0182004, IMG submission 120479) | Endophyte microbial communities from Sorghum bicolor roots, Mead, Nebraska, USA - 072115-40_1 MetaG | ecosystem: Host-associated > Plants > Roots > Unclassified | place: USA: Nebraska...
AATATAAGAAAATAGAATAAAGTCATAATCAATATAATGAAATAGACCAAAGTCATATTAATAATAATGAAGAACAATGATGAACAATGAAGAACTAGTGCGAGAATTACAAAGAATCCTCTTGATAGATCCAGAAACCAATCGAAGATTGACTCCTTCTAGTTCTAATCCTCTGCAGCTATGCTAAACTAGAAATCTAGTTGATGTGGTGGTTCTAGGGCTTGATCAGGGGCTTCTCCTCTTGAGATGAATATGAATAATGAATTGTTGGCTCTCTCCAGGGGGCAGGGGCCTTGCTTATATAGCCTCCTCAAATGAACGTCGGTCGTCGTATCAAACCGACCTTAATTGTGTGGTTTAGATTGATCCTCAAGGTCGATGGAGCAAGATCCATGAGGGGGAGCCTGATTGGCTAGGGGGCTAGGGCGGCCGCCCCACCCCCTAGGGCGGGTGCCCTAGGGTTGGCGCCCCTCGGCTTCTCGCCTCTTCTAGAGTCTTCTAGATTGTAGAAAGTTGCGTGGTTAGTTATTATCTCTATGTAATCATGACATGTGGGCCTTTTCTCCATAGTTTTTGATAACCCCCTGCAGAAATAGACTTTCACCAAAACTCGTGGAATTCTATCAGTATAAACCCTAATTCTAGCTATTAGTTGCATATAGATCATTTTCCATGATTAGTTGATGGTTAAAATTGATACTTAAGGACCGTCAACAACTCTCCAAGCTTACATTTTGCTCGTCCTTGAGCAAACATAAACTCTTTGGTGGATCAGGAGTTGCTGCAATGCTTTCTCACCTTAAAGATACACATGCTTTCAAATAAGATCTCACCTCTAAGTTAGAGCAAACAATTAAGATTTAAAACTTACTCATTTTACCTTTCACCATGGGGCTTGTAACCGTTAGCTGTGTCTTGACTAGTTGAAGGATAGAACGGTCAAGTCAAGCGCCATGTTTCTTGCTCTTTGATCAACTATAATTCCAGAGTTCTTGCAGATTTTCAAATAAAACTCAGAGATTCCGTGTATGACTCTCTCAATTCTCTCTTTTGTGGTATTTTTGGATCCTCACCAAGGCGTTGATGGTGTATGCCTTTCTCTCAAGATATGTGGTTTTTATGGTATGAGGCATAGTAACAATGCCTTCTCTCTTACCCTACTTCTAATAAGGCTTTTGATATTTGGAGCTCATAGGTGGGAGATAGAGTATACATATTTACAAGACATTTATTGCATAGTCAAACTGCGGATCCATAGGAACAAGTCATAAAGTCAAATCAAGATGTGGATATGTGGCGAATGAATGGTGATGATGGTGGTAGTGATGAAACAGTGATGAAAGTTTTCTTTTGCTCTTATGAAGGATACATAACTTTCTTGCACTTGTAGCTTTTCGAAGGAACTGAGATGCTCAATTATTTTTTTTCACTCAGGTGGGTCTCTTGTACCTCTAATTGTACTGTCGAACACTTGTCCATTTTTACCTCTCGTCTCACACTTTTTTTCTTTTCTGAGGTTGCCGGGCACTTGCCCCTTTTTATTTCCTCGTCTTTCTCTCTTTTTTTCTGAGCACTCATCCTTCTTGAGCAACAAAGCATGTGGTAGTAACAAATAAGATTGGAGCATTTATTTCACAGGGAATTACTGGAATATATATTTTTTCGAGTGAATCTGGAGATGGAAATGAGTGGATGTGCAAGTGATTCTTGATTCAAATAGCATGACTAGCTCCTGAGGGTCTACACAACTTGACCACACTCAATGCTCGTAAATAGTAAAATGTAAATGTGTGGTTTCTTGATCTAGTAAACATGTATGCAAGGCTGTGGTAGGATTTTAAACTGTCGTCATACAGGAACTCATCATGCAGCATTTTTAAAGTTTTTCAAAGAATAAAGTCTCCAAAATTCTAGTATCTCTAGGAACAGATAAACAGCAGCTCAAATCTTTCCATATCATATCGGTCAACAACTTAGACTTTAGATTAGGTACTCTTCCCACAAGTTCAGATTTAGAGTAAATTTCAAATCATAAAATTTATGCCTAAACTTGAAAGAAAGTTCGATTTTGAAAACTAGGTACTTGAAAGGAATACGGCAGAGCAACTATTCATCGTATCTATGTTAAGAGTTTATCATTGAGGTTCATTTTAGCATATCTACTTTGTTTTATTCTCTCCTAGTAGCAAACTTCTAAACTAAGCAAAGATATATATAAGCAAAAAAATATTTATTGGGTTTCTAAGATTATGCATCTTTTTCAGCAGAGTATAGGTATAAAGACCGATAAAAATACTTAGCTGAGTACATGGGGGTGCTCTCCCCCAAGCTAGATTTTGACGTAATTTCTTTTGATGTAACTGGCAGGTAGTAGAGGTGTACTCGTCTATTGGAGTGACTGTCGAGACAGCACTCGGACAGCGGGTAGGATGTCCTCTGATTGATGTTCTCCTTTGATCCTTGAATTTTGTGGAGCTCAAATAGACAACAAAGCTTGTGGAACTGATTAAGTGTTAGTCATAAATTCTAGCCTTGATCAAGTCGAGCTTCCTTTAATGAGTGTTATCTTTCTAGCAGGATCATAAACTCAATATTTTTATATTTTTATTTTATAAAACAAAAACATATTTATTTTATTTTTATGCCACCACAGCGAATATACTTATGAGTTTTATGCCACGAGCGTATTCACATGGGGCTTAGCATTTTTAAACAATTTTTTTTGTTTTCTCTTAAAGACAGCGTAAACAAGATTATACTATTTAGGGAAAGTAAATAATTAAGAGGAAAGGGATAACTACCAAGTGTTACCTCTTGGCACGGTGTTCGATGGTTTAAGTCCTCTGAACAGGACTCCTTATGTCCTTAGTTGTCCTAGGGCTCGTCGGATGGTGTAGCTGGTGCCTCCGGTTGTGCCTCCTCTTCTGCTATGATCTCTTTCTCCTCCCATACTTGTGTTGTGGGGTATTTATCTTTGTATCTTGACACTTCTCCTTCATAGTCCACTCATCCGTCCTCGGTGTTCTATTTCTTCTGGTTGTGGTAGCAGACTTCTTCTTCTTGTTCTGTTCAGCTTAGATCCATCAACAATATAGTTATTATTAAAGTGACGACATACCTTCTCAGAGGGGAAGTGTTGGTGCACTTTTCCTATCCCAATGTAGATGATTGCTTTAGTAGTACTAAGGAACGGTCTTCCAAGGATGTTATGTGGATCATAATCATCTTCTCCCATGTCAATGACTAAGAAGTTTGTCAGGATGAAGTGGTCATCGATCTGGATGGGGACATCTTTTGCTATACCTTTGACAATTCGGTATGTCTGATCTGCCATCTGGAGTTGGATGTATTTTGGATATAGAGGCATTGTTCCGTACAGAAACTCATAGTTCAATTTGGCCATAATGTTGACACTCGATCCGGTGTCGCAGACTGCCTTCTGAAAGGAGCATCTGTTGATTGTACATTCAATTGTTGGGACACCAGGGTCTTCCTTCTTGATCAAATGAGGGGATTCGAGCTGGTGATCTTGATCATTGTGAATTGCAATGACCATCTTGGCTGATTCTGTCCATACTTGCTTCTTATTCTTGTTTTGCTTGTTCCTCCTATTCATCCTCTTTCTTGGCTCGTATTGGGGTTGTTCTAGAAACTGTGAGGTTTTATTCTTGAAAGAAAATGTCTCCTTCTTCCTCTTGATGAAGAAACTGATCTTGGCAGCGCTAGCGTAGATGATAGCTCTAGCAGTGTTTAGAAATGGTCTCCCTAGGATGATGGGTGACCTCTCATCAACACCGGTCTCTATTACTACGAAGTCTGCTGGGACATATAAGGTACCAATTCGGACACACATATTCATTAGGATTCCTTGTGGGTAGCACAATGTCAGATCTGCAAGCTACAAACACATAGTTGTATCTGATAAAGGATAAGTAAAGAATTTTTCATAGATTACTCTGGGCATGATGTTGACGCTTGTGCCAAAGTAGCAAAGTGCTTCAGGGAAGTCCGTGCTACCAATGGAGATTGGGACAACTGGGCATCTGGGATCTCCTTTCTTGATTGACAGAGATTCATCATACCACCCTCCTGCGGGGTTGCTCCAATAGGCACCTGCATCAAATATGTCTACAAGATTTGCAGATTCTAATCCTTTCAGTTGTGATGGTATACTGGGGTTAGTGGTAGGAACAACAGTAGCTATTTGATTTATCTGTGATTCTATCATTTTATGAAAGCTAATCTGGTTCTTAATGGTAGTTGAAAAATTATCCATCCTATTGTTTATAGTTTCTAGAATTTTATCATTGGATGCTAATTTCTTAGACGGGTTATCCATCAACTTACCTTGATTAGACACTAACTCTCTCAAAGGTGGTAAATTAGAATTGTTGTAAGAATTGTTACCTTGATAATTACTTGTATAGTTACCTAAGTAGTTAGGCCTTTGTTGTTGGTTCCAACCTTGATTTTGCTATGGACTGTAGTAGTTGTTGTTGATGTAGTTCACATCCTAAACCCTAAACAAAGCTTGTGGAAAACATACCTCTTACTCAGATCCTAATTTCAATACGGATTGATGAAAAAGTACAATTTTAAAGAAGAATAAATATGATGTAGCTTTCATTCTCAAATAATTTGGGGAAAACATACCTCTTACTCAGATCCTAATTTCAATATCGTGCTTTCCACAAAACAATTTGACCTCCTCAAGAAGAGGTTCCCAAGCATTATTTTGCAACTCACCAAGCAACACTTTTATGGTGGAAACAGAATCCGCCGCATTTAAGATATCAGTGTTCTTCTTTTGGAGTGTCTGACACAACACATCAGTGATCTTCATAATCATTTCCATTAGGAGTAGAATAAACACAAAATCAAATGTGACAATGATTCGTAAGGCACCACTGGCATCTCCCTGAGAATTCTTCAAAACTGAACCATCATTAGCAATTTTGTGTAGGACTGAAATTATGGCACCAAACATCTTCTGTAAGCTTAGGATAGATCTGTAGTGGGAACTCCATGTCGTGTCCCCTAGCCTTTGTCCTTGTGTCGAGCTCTCCCAATTCAATTTCACGGGAAATTTTGCGTGATTTGCTAGCAATTCATCATTGCGTTTAGGAGAAGCACTAACAACATGAAATTTGCATGCTGAAAAATTGTGTACCTCATGTACCTCCCTTGATGTTGCTACAAGGGCCAACTAAAGCTGATGACCATGCAATGAATATAATATGCATACGGGCACTCATTGAGAATTAGACCTTTCAATTCATTCCACTCCCCTCACATGTTACTGGCCCCATTGTATCCTTGACCTCTTATATCGTGTATGCTTAGGCCATTAGCTAAGAGGACAACACAAATTGACTCTTTAAGTGTCAAAGCAGTAGTATCACTAACATGAATTAGATCAAGGAAGCACTCCTTTATAAGTCCTTCCTTGTGGACATCAGGTGAAGTGTACTACCTCTGTCCTAGAAAGGTTGTAACCATGGTATGCGTGTTTCATGTTTGACCAAGTTTCTAATAAATAGCATTCAAATCTATGACTCTAAATCAATTTATTACAAAAATATATTTTGTAATTAATCCAATGGTATTTATTTGATATTACAAATATTTATACGTTTTTATCTATAATTGGTCCAACTTGGTATGCTAAAACATGATATTGTTCTAGAATTGCATTCTTTTGGGGACCAAGGTAGTATTTTGCATTTTAGGGAGCATTTTCTAACACAACCCTGTTAACCTCCTTGTTATACGAAGCCAAAAGCTTGAGCATTTCAAGAAAATTACCCCTGTTTAAGGAACCTAGAGATTCATCATGGGCTCTAAATGGACAACCTTGAAATGTCAACCACCAAAGTACAGAAAGAAAACAAGTTAAATTTTAATACTGCAGAAACTCTAGTTGCAATAAAAAAAGACATGAGAAATTGTTCTTGTTAGTTCTTACCTAATGCAAGTCACAAGCCTTCGTCTTCCTCTTGCAACCATTATCTTTTTTTCCTTAACAACCACATTGTCAATTTGAGCCATTGTTTATTAAAACACCGAACTGAATAATTGTGGGCTGAGCTAGCATCCCCCATGTGTTTTGGAAAAGAACATTCAATCCCACAATTAACTCTCTTCCAGTACTGAAACACCTGCGGCTTCGATTGGTTCAGCAGTAGCAGGCTAGCAGCAACACTACTCTGATTATTAGGATTCTGCACATAATCATTATGAGTGCCCCCTTCCAAGTTAGGAGCTTCCACTTCCACATTACTTTGAATGCCTTGGCTTGCAACTGCTTCAATACAATTAGCACTTGAACCAATCGGCTTAAAAAAGCTATTAGTGGTCGTGGTCTTTCTCTTCTTCATATTGTCCGAAATTGGAAAGGAAAATTTAGAATCACTAGTGAGTAAATTAGATAAGAGATATCACTAGATGATTTATTGTTACCTGCTGCTGCTGCCTGCTGGTGGACGAGAGGTAATTTGGATGGTAGCTGGCAATGTCAATTTGGACAGCGACAATAGTGTCCGGCGAACTAGCGATTAATAAAGGAGACAACAGGAAGACGAACAGTTTGGGCGAGAAATAGAGGAAGCCAGAGCGACAACGTGACTACATGAGTGCTTGACGCTTCGCATTATCGTATACTCCAAACAATAATGAAGGTTCTAGATAGGCCTAAATGGGCTGCTTCTTATTGGGCCTCAAATAGACAAATACACCAACATTTGGATTTTGGAATATATGGGAGGGGCTGAATAGCTAATACGTACACGCATACTCACTATATACTACAGAATTCGTAACGTGTTAGGGGGTGCCAAGCCCCCCGTGCCCCTCCCTCTGCCACTGCAACATAGTATGTGTTACGGTTAATCCAGATGATCTCATCAAATTCTTCTATCTAATAGCTCGAAGGTGGAAACAAAGTTCCCATGAAGACCGGTTCCCCAAGAGGCCTTTCCCCCATGGCTCTGTAGGTATCTGTGATGACCGGTTCCTCAACGGGCATGCCCCTACGACTCATTTGTGGACTCGATTACTTGAGGGGAGAGTTTCCCCTTCCCCCTCGACCTGTATAAATACCGATCAATGGAATAAAGAAAGACACACCTGAGTTTATTACTTCCTCTCTGTTCTCGTACTTTACATTCTACTCGCAACACGTTCTCAGCACCTCGCTCTTCCCTTCCCCAGAGAGGAATAGCTCAATTGGTGCGAACATCGTCGAGGGATCGACCTTCACCCCAAGGTAAAATGTCGCTACCTCATTGTAATTTTGCCTCTACGGTTTCCCTCATCCTCTAGATCATCTGGATGGTGATCAACCGTGCCCGTACCTTGGGCATCCACTTCGGCAATAACCGCCTCGAGGCGGAACTCCTGTAGGACATCTGGAAAATCCTCGGAGAGCCTTGCGACTACCGCCTTCGGGGCGAACGCCGCGACCTCGACTAGAATCCTGGGCATTACCCTGTAGGACGTCGTTTCGAAGGTCATAAACGTGCAAATGTCGCTCCTCCATCACGACGTTCGGTGGTGCCGTCCGTGGCTTCGCCCACGGCACCACAGCCGAGGGCACCGACACCGTCTACGTCTCCAGTGCCAGTCCTTGCATTGTCGGCTCTACCCTGGCCAAGGTGCCCACTCCACGATGACGACGTCGACCCATGCCCACCACCGCCACCATCCATGGTGGCCAGCCAGCAACCACCGAGCATAGAGTCGTTGTCGCTGATCCGGTACATGACACTGATGCTGTCTCTCGAGTGGGCTGCACACATTCCGCCTCCACGCTGTCCGTCTCCACCAACCATCACGGCACGGATGTCGGCACTGACACGGTTGCCGATGTACATTGTCGAACCAGCGCTCACTGTTCCACCACCACCAACTCCTCCCACGCGTCTGCGCTGCACGTGGATCAGCATCCCACGCGGGCCTTTGGCTCGGGGACGCGTTCCTCCAGCTTGAGCTCGTCCATTGGGGAAGAGGGGAGGGGGAGGAGGCGCTGCTCCATAGCGCTGCTCCATGGGCGACCGCGGGTGGACTCGGCATGGCCTCAATGAGGCCCAACCACACCAACGACGTGGCATGGCTCCCTGCATGTGGCTCTACGACCACGTGAGCAGCGCCCGCCCACCTTGCGCGTGGACTCCACCCCATGGCCGGTGGCTCAGCCTCAAAGCGGCACCTTGCAAGCCACGCCCCGCTACTGGCCCGCTCCCGTGTAGCCTTGTGTCGTAGCCGTGTGGCCAGCCCGGCCGATGCGGCCCCACTCGGTCCCTTTGCACAGCATGGCGGCCCCCGTGCAGCCACTCGTCACAGCCTCATGGCCCTAGCACGGCGCTGCGCCTCCGGTGAGGCAGGCCGAATGCGGCCTCCTCCCAACGACGCAGTGGCACCTGCCCACACACGTGTGGCTGCAGCCCCGTACGGCGGGCCCCCACAGTGGCGTTGCTCGCTCGTGTCACTACCGGAGTGTCCACCTACTCCCCTGTCCACCGTGCTCGACATGGCCCCATAGGGCGCGCGTAGGCCAAGGCGGACCCACACGAACTCATGCGCGTGGAATATGGGGTGCACGTCCCCTGGCTTGGCGGCGGCGGTAGTTGGGAGCCACCCCTGGTGGCTAGCGGCGGCTGGGCTAGGGGCTAGGGTAGCCCCTGGCTTATATATGGCCCAATCTCTCCCTCTCCTAATTGGGCCACACTGGCGGCCCAGGCCTAGGTTAGGGCCTGCGAGCTTTTAGCCTGGGCCAGTTATCATTGGCTTTTTCTTTTTGAATTAGCTATTTATTTTATTTACATAGAATTTGTTTTTTCATTCCCTAAATTATATCATCTACTTAGTCTAATTTTCTTGTAATTTTAGACACTGATGTAAATTATATTGTAAATATTTTACATTTTGCAATCATATTATGAATAACAAATTTCGTGCATGTCGAACGCATCTTGTTTTTATAATTCTCTATCAAATGTACATATGTAAATATTTTTATGGTCAATTTTTTCTCTCTATTTGGAACATTTTTTCACTAGATGTCACCTTGCTTTACTATTATTTTGGTGACCACAAGGTAGTACTCATACTACTGTGGGATTTATTCCTCAATGTGCTCTCCCAAAATTAATAATAAATATATAAGGACTACGTCCCAACGTGAAAAATATAAAACAGTCTACACCCTCATGGTGACTACCTATGTTCTACAAAATGAGAAATCAAAATACCATATAACATATGCAAGTCCACCTTCTTTCACATAAACAAGTTTACCTTGTTATTTACATACGCAATTTTACATTGTAATACATACACAATTTCACATTGCTTTTACATATGCAATTTCACATTGTTTTTACATACGCAATTACATTCTTGTTAAATTTTACAACCCCACAATTAATTAAATTATGCAATAAACATGTAGGCAATGACCACCAAAGAGTCTGATGCCCAAGTTTTTTCTAAGAATAAATTTGCCAAGCTGGCTCTTGATGGACACAACATTCCTACATGGGCGATGGATCTCAAAGTGAGTCTATCATTAAACAAAATGTATAAGGCAATTGACACTTGTTGACACTTGTTAACATATAAAATGTATTAGCATTTATTTCTCCAACAGAAATGAATATCCACTAGAATAGGGTTATCACTGAGAATTTCCACGAGTTTTGTATATTCTGTGTTTTCTAGGGATTATTTTAGAAAATGCTGAAAAGAGAGATTTAAGTGTCAAATAACCACAAAACTTATCCGCGACGGAAGGAGGACGCCAGAGGGATCAAGAAGACTCCAGAAGACTCTCAGAGCAAGGGGACCAGCAGACAACACCAGGTGGGGCCGGCTGGCCCCACCCTGGCGCCGCCCGGCCGCCTAGGGTTAGGGTTGGTGCCTCCCTTTTGGAAGCTTCTTCCACCGCCTCTGAGGAGCCATCTCGACCGCTTGTTAAGTCGGTTTGATCCAACGGCGCGCGTTCACCCCACCAGGCTATAAATAGGAGGCAAGACCCCCCTTGGAGGAGGCCAGATCAAGAGATGAAGAGCCAGAGCATAAGATAGAGATCCACTAGATCTAGGCTAGCAATCAAAATAGAGATTAGAGAGAGATAGAGTAGAGGAGTAGAGATTCTGGAGGAGTCCCGGCCTGTCGGTGCTTCTTCGTGGCTGTATTCTTCGGGATTCGGCTCCCTCGCCCGGAACAGCGTTCTGAGATACTATTTGTATTTACCCTTCTAATTTAAGTAAGCAACTTGTTTGTATTCGTTCTTTGGTTTGCAACTTATATTATATTGAGTACTACGATTTGGGTAGCTCCTAGGTCAGAGTAGTGATTTCTAGCGTAGACGTGGTGTCTGGGCTATGGTTGCTTGTGAATGTCCCCTGATCAGCCGGACAGTGGTAGTTCACATAGGTGACTTTATAGCTGCGTTGATTCGTCTGTAGTCCACTTCTCGTTGATTGGCTTATAGGTGCCCGGTAGGGGGTTACTCTGATTCTCCCCCTATTCGGGTTACTTGCCTGATAAGACGATACTATACAAAGTTTACTGGTTATTGGAACAAGAGTACATTAGTATTTCCTCATCCAATAGTTTCTAGATTGTTTGTGCCCCCTTAGATTAAGAAATTATAGGCTAAGTCATAAATCACCTAATGTTCCTTTGGGTTCGATATTAAAACTGTGTTAATCTTGGTGAAGTGTTGATTAGTATATATCTGTGCGCTTGCGGATAATCTGATTATAATCATTATTAGGATGCAGTTAATTTATACCAACAAGCATTTCTGGCACCGTTGCTGGGGAACGGTTTGCTGATTTTTGACATAGTCTATCTTAGTCTATAGTTATCCTTTCATATATATATATATACACTACATAATGGTAATTGAATCTCAACTTTTATATCAATATGGAGCACCATCGGGATCGTACCTCTAGCCAAAGGAATCTTCTAAACCTATCACATCATCTAGCTATGAGCTACGCTCGGGACTAGGCCTTGTCTAGTTCCAAAATTTTTTGCAAAATATGAATAGTATCACTTTCGTTTGTATTTGACAAATATTATCCAATCATATACTAACTAGACTCAAAAGATTCGTCTCGTCAATTCTGACCAAACTGTGCAATTAGTTTTTATTTTTGTCTATATTTAGTACTTCATGCATGCGTCTAAAGATTTGATGTGACAGGAATCTGAAAAATTTTGCAAAATTTTTTGGGAACTAAACAAGGCCCTAATCAAATTAGTTCAAGAACACATTTTTTTGGTAATTCTAGCGAAAACCCCTACTCCCACTTAGCTAATTTTGAACAAACA
>Ga0182004_10004407_pt1 | contig 11343 bp, 14 predicted proteins | sample Sormic07211540_1_FD_120479 | JGI IMG/M metagenome (GOLD analysis project Ga0182004, IMG submission 120479) | Endophyte microbial communities from Sorghum bicolor roots, Mead, Nebraska, USA - 072115-40_1 MetaG | ecosystem: Host-associated > Plants > Roots > Unclassified | place: USA: Nebraska...
AAACCCGACATGTGGGCCTTTCCTTCATATTTCCTGATAACCCCCTGCAGAAATAGACAAACACCAAAACTCGTGGAATTCTGTCAGATAAAACCCTAAGTCTGGGTGTTGGTTGCATTTGGAACCTTTTCTTTATTTAATTGATTATTATATTTGGTACTTAAGGACCGTCAACACACACAGACTTATTACTTGTTAGTGCTTGGACCCCAAGTCTAGACACCGACACATGGTCATGCTGCTATAAGTCAGTCATATCCCTTTTCCTGTTTACAGGTCACTTGACCTCTATCTTTGCCCATGAAATTTGGTCAAATAACCATGACCAAACCCTCAAAAACATATGGCATCCTAAATTGCAGGTAATAATTCTTTTGATGTACCAGATGATGACGATGAAGCAACCTCCCAACCACAAAGTAACCATCAATGTTGCATTTAACCTCCACAACATACGCCTAACACATTACACGTTAACTTATAGTCACGCCATCACTTTCCTAACTCTCTTTAGGTAGAACGCTGCACCATCCTGACATAGAATCTTCAATTGACATATCAGATGACAACGAACAAGGATGGGAATTAGACCGGAGTATGAACATGGGCGGAAACTAATTCATACAACATAGCCAGCCGAAGTCTTCAACTCACAGCTCCATGTCTTGTATAATATTTTGGTCACACATTGCTAGATGCCTTTGCTTACTACATCTGGCAAAAATTAGGCCCCCACTATGTAATGATATTATATGATATAGCAGACCGGCACTGTATGATGCTTCCATATATCTAGCCAAGCCTGCCATGTACCAAACATAATGACTATAGATATCCCCTATGCTAATCTATTTCAGTAGCTACTGTAACGCCCGCCTCTACAAGGTCGGGCCCGCTTACATCTGGCAGCTTTTCTAGGATAGAGTCAGCCCTCACAAACCAACACCAGTCTTTTCTGCATACTTTGTCCTCACTCATGTGCACCCGAGAAGCCTCTATGAGGTCAGGCCCGCTTACATCTGGTAGCTTTTCTAGGACATAGTCAGTCCTCACAAACCAACACCAATCTTTTCTATATACTTTGTCCTCACTCATGTGCACCCAAAAGTACTTCCCGGTCGGTCACCGATCCCTAGATTTCTCTAGGTCAAGCACGCTTAACCTAGAGAAATCCCGGCTTGGAGGGATGTTGATGACCATGTAATGGCTATTCTAGCCATGAATGTTGATCCAACTATAAGATATAGTCTGGAGGATCTCAATACAACTAAAGAAATATGGGTTTTCTAAAGGAGCGGTATCAGCAATGTAGCTCCGCACTTCGCTACTCCACTCTCAAAGAACTTCATCATTTGCAGCAACAAGATCTATCAGTTGAAGAATATCATGCTTCTTTTATGAAGCTATCTAGTCAGTTAGACTCAATGGTGCCAAAGCCTAATTCATCTTGCAAGGAGTGTGGTGTTAGGGATAAGTATGAGCAGCAAAATAAGATATTTCACTTTATGATGGGCCTTCAGTCTGAGTTTGAGCCTATTCGTGCTCAAATCCTTGGGCGCTCCAATCTTCCTACCATGGCTGAAGAACTTTCAGCTATACTTGCTGAGGAGACAAGGCTTTGTACTATAGATGTTGCTCCTCTAGTTCCTCAACACTCTGTCGTAGCAGCACCTCCTCAAAATGTTGCCATGGATAGCTCTCTTGTTTCTAAAGATAAACCTAAAGAGAAACCAAAATGCAAGCATTGTGGTGGAAAAACACATACTGAAGAGCGTTGTTTCCAGAAATATTCACATCTTGAAGGAGTTCAAGGCCAAGTGTGCAACATCCCATAAGGGTACTGCAATAGCTGCTTCTCCGGTCACTACTTCACTGTTGCCTCCAAGTACCACTACAGTAACATCACAGTTCTCCACACCTATTGGTGTCTACATGTCTGGTGGCTCTATAGCTTTAGCTTCAGTTTCAGGTACTTCTGTACCTTGTGTCTTGGACTCAGGTGCCTCTTTTCATATGACTTCTGATAAATCTCAGTTGGATTTCTGTTGCCCTCTTCCTAATAATCGACTTGTTCAAACTACTGATAGTAGTTCTTGTATCGTTACTCATCATGGCAATCTTGCTACTTCTAATTTCACTGTTTCAAATGTTTCTTTTGTGCCCTTTCTATAAATCTTATGTCTATCGGTCAACTTACCGACATGAATTTTTTTGTTGGGTTTGATGATACCTCTTGCTTTGTTCAGGATCGTCGAACCCAAGCTCTTCTTAGTACTGGTCATCGCCATAAGAATTCCTCGACCATCTACACCTACTGATGTCTTCGTCAACATATTCCCCACCACCATCATCACCATCTTTTGCTTCTCCTATGGTTACCTTTCCTCAATGGCATCACCGTTTGGGCCACTTATGTGGCTCTCGTTTGTCTAGCTTAGTTAAGCAGGGTGTTCTTAGCAAAGTGTCCATAGATCCCTCTTTTGAATGTACTGGTTGTAAGTTGGGAAAGCAGATACAACTGCCATATCCCACTAGTAGTTCTAGAACTAGACATCATTTTGATCTTGTTCATTAAGATGTATGGGGTCTAGCTCCTTTTGCTTCAAAAGGTGGTCCCAAATACTATGTTATCTCTATTGATGACTACTCTCATTATACATGGATCTATTTTATGAAACATCAATCTCAATTATTGTCTATATATCAAGCCTTTATTCATATGATACATACTCAATTTTCATCTACTATTAGCATTTTTTGTTCTGATTCTAGAGGGGAATAATTGTCAAATGCTTTTGGTGAAGTTCTTCCATCCGAAGGAACTCTTGCCCAATAATCATGTCCTGGTGCTCATGCACAAAATGGTGTTGTCGAGCGAAAGCATTGTCAAATTATTGAAACATTCATACTCTTTTGATAGCATCCTTTGATAACATCTCAACTGTTGTCTACCTAATTAATCTACAACCCCATCTTGCCTTCAGGGCAAGTGTCTTAGAGAAATTCTATATGGTTCCCCTCCTAGCTATGACCATCTTCGTGTTTTTGGATGCAAATGTTATGTCCTTTCTCCTCATGAACACACTAAGCTGACTGCTCAGTCAGTTGATGTGCTTTCCTAGGCTATAGCCTTGAGCATAAGGGGTATCATTATTATGATCCTTCTGCTCGCCGTATTTGTATTTCTCGTGATGTCAACATTGTTGAGTCTTGTCCTTATTTCCACTCACTCACCTCAAAATCATCATCTTCAAATGACTCTATTTCTTTCCTCTCATTACCTCCTATCTACATTGATTTATCATCACCTTCCTCATCTAATTGTCCTATGGACTCTCTCAAGCCTCCACTTGATACTCATATTTCTTCTGATCTTCCTATTCCTTCAAAATCTATTCTTACATGCCCTCCCATTCATTCCAGTATAGTCATCGTCCTCGTGCTCCTTCAAATCCAGAGCCATCTTCTAGTCTTCCTGATCCTGAGGCCAGTACTGTAACACCCGATTTTAAGAACAAAATCAGATATGCACCATATGTGAGTTTTAGAAGACAAACCTCACATATAGCTACAAATAAGAGGTAATATCAAAGGACAACGCATAAATTATATAACGTACTTAATAAATCAGAAACAACCTTAGGCAGCAAACCACGGAAGATAACTCCAAACTTCGGGTGTTACCTTCACTCTACAGGATCCAACTGACTGGTTTATCACAAGCCCAATACTTCTCCTGAGGTGTGGGGGAGATAGCAAGAGTGAGTCCAAGATGAACTCCGCAAGTATAACAACTAGATAGTATAGATCCCACGGTCTCATGATCAATGTGACATAAATAATATAGATCATTAAACAATAAACAATGAGTATCTTAACACAACAATATTCATCACCCTTAATGTAAGAATTCCCAAGGCTGCTCGTGACCGTGAGCACAGCTAGTATACCAGTTTTTAACACTCTGGAGAGGTTGTACATCTTTAACCATGAGTCATGATTTACCCTTTCGCCCGAGGTGATCAGCCTCATAACCCACTACCAAGGTACGTCGACAGGGATCACTATGAAGTCTTTCAAAGGTTCGTCTAACAAGTTAGGGCCGCTTGGTTTCTGTAGTCAGTCCGTGTGATTCTACCCCGCAGGGGATCCACGGTCTGCTATCCCCCATTTGCGTCACACGAGTAACCTCTAACAAGCTAGAAAAATTACTCATACTTGACTAAAGCCAGAGCCATCATAGCCCTCATGGTTGCATTTTCATCCCGGTTATCACTTACGAATAAATCCTCAAGTTGCTAAAAAGTCATTATTATCATTTGTTGCTTTATATTAATCTAGTCACAAGATCATAGTCATAGAATAAAAACCCAAATGCTATACTTGCCTTGATCCAATTGCTCCTGCTAGTCCTGCTAGTCTTACTTGCTTCCAAGGCTCTGATCTTGATCACCGAAATAAAGCTCACCGTCTAATCTCGATCATTGATCATCAACACACAAACAATCGGAGACAGACATACACGAAGCAAACAAGATTACAATTAGAACAGTACACCAGCAGTAAATAAATTTAAATAAAAGTTTTCCAAAATCATCTACACATTGCTACGATCACGTCAACGGGAAATTCACGGAAAACCGAGTTACGACGTGAAATCTACGCATTAAACGGGACTGCAATGGCTATCTAGGGACTTGTATTTATCTAGGAAACCTAACAGTGGTGAATCTAGACAACAATGGTACCAACACGAAGCTTATGAAATTATAAAACTAACGCAACTTGAACGGATCGAATCGGAGCTAAAACGGAGAAGATATGAATTTTCTAAGATTTTCTATAGAAAAGTAATTAATTAAATACGGTCATGAAATTAAAATGTTTCAAATTGTTAAACCAAGTTTACTAACGTAAAGTTCATGTGATTACGAATCTAACGCCATTTGAACGGGTCAAATCGGAGTTAAAAAAAAATATTTTATGGCCAAAACAAACTCAGTGGCAGTTTTGTAAATACAGAAAACCTATTTTGAATTAAATCGATGAGAAATACGTCTCCGAAACAGCAAAGCGTATTTTATCAATACGTTTTGGACCGCGGGTTGTTTTCAAGAAAACCTAGGGACTCTTTAGCAAAAAGGACCCGCGAAGGGGTACGGGCCCTTCTTGGCCGTTGATGAGGCGATGAACGATCGAGATTAAAGATGGGGGAAGAGCGGCGGCGCCGACGGCCGGAGTGGGGGGAAAGAGCGGTGGCGCGCCATTGCCGGAGCAAGCAAGGTCGCCGGAGATGGGCGTTAGCGCGCCGCGGTGCACCATTTTCTAAATCACGAGTACCGGGAGAAAGAGGAGGGCAAGACGAGTTCGTTCCCGCCCTTTTCGTGGCCAGGGAACACCACCAACACGGGGGTTCACGGTGGCGTCATGCCGGCGGCCTTGGAGCTCACGGCTAGAACATGAGGAGGCACCAAAACGCACGAAACTTAATAGAGAAGAACGCGAGGAAGGAATGGACCTCACCAGCGCGAACATAGGAGGCGGAGATGACTCGAATCGGTGGGACGACGTGCGGTGGTCGCTGCGGTTTTCGGCGAGCTTGCTGCGCGTTCAAGAACGAGGGCAAAGACGGGGAGAGAGCAAATGGGGAAGGGAAAGGGGGCTCGGGCGCGCGCGACTACAAATGACAAGGAGCGGGGGAAAGGAAATCGTGGGAGCGGGGGGGAACATGGGAGCGGCCTGCGGTTCCATTGCGGCAGAGAAGGGGGAGAGGGAGGGGTGGTTTGGAGGGGAAGGAGCTGACAAGCGGGCCCTGCTTGTCGGCGAGAGAGAGAGGGAGAGAGGGGGGGAGTTGGCTGGCTGGGCTGGCTTGGGCCAGGAAGGGAGAAAGGAGGCGCGGGGGGAGATTTGGGCCTAGCAGGCCGAGAGAAGGAGAGAGGGGAAGAAAAGAAATTCCATTTTTTCTTTTTTTTTCCAAAACAATTTTTCAAACTCATTTTTCAAATGAAATTGAATTCAAAACTCTTTACAAAATTCCACACATCACATAAATAAATGTTGCAGCATGAATGCATCAACATGTTTCTAAACTTATATTAATTTTAATTTCTCAAAAATTATTATTATTATTTATATATTTTTTTATATTTTGATGCTCACAAAATTGACACAATAAATCAAATTTGAACTATTTTAAAGAAGAGAATTTTTAGGGTGTTACAAGTACCATAGATACTCCTTCTCATGATCCTTCTTCTAGTCCAGACACACATTATAAGCTTAGAAATCGAGCCACCATTCATCCGCCTGATAGGCTTGGCTTTCTCATTGCTGGTGTTGCTAGTGAGCTTAAACCTTCTTCATATAAGGAGGCAGCAGGCATTCTAGTTTGGGAGCAGGCTATGTCCGAAGAACTTGTAGCTTTGGAACGTACTGGTCCTTGGGAGGTGGTTCCTTTACCTACACATGTTGTCCCCATCACATGCAAATGGGTATTTAAAGTTAAGACTAAAGCTGATGGATCAATCGAACGATACAAAGCTCGCCTAGTTGCTCGAGGTTTTCAGCAATCTTATGGATGTGACTATGAGGAGACTTTTGCTACTATTGCTCACATGACTGCTGTTCGAGCTCTCATTGTTGTGGCTGCCATTCACTCATGGAACATCTATTAGCTAGATGTTAAAAACGCTTTTCTTCATGGTGATCTACATGAAGAAGTCTATATGCAACCACCCCTAGGTGTTAAGGTTCTAGATGGTTATGTTTGTCACCTTCGCCGTGCTCTTTATGGCTTAAAGCAAGCACCTCGTGCATGGTTTGAAAGATTTGCTTCAGTTGTTAAAGCTGCTGGTTTTACTCCTAGTGATCATGATCCTGCACTATTTGTCCATGTTTCTGAGCGTGGACGCTCACTACTTTTACTCTATGTGGATGATATGTTGATTACTTGTGATGATACTGAATATACTGCCTTTGTAAAAGCATGTCTTCATGAACAATTCATGATGTCAGATCTTGGTCCCTTAAGGTATTTTCTTGGCATAGAAGGCACAAAGACATCTCATGGCTATTATCTATCTCAACAGATATCTTCAAGACTTGATAGCTCGATCTAGACTGTCTGATACTTGAACTGTAGCAACATCTATGGAGCTTAATCTTCAGCTACGACCCCTTGCTGATCCTTCTAGATATCGTCATATTGTTAGCAGTCTTGTCTATCTTACTATAACAAGGCCCAACATTGCACATGTTATACATATTCTTAGTCAATTTGTTGGTGCCCCCACATCAGTTCACTATGCATATTTGCTTCGTCTTCTAAGGTATTTACGAGGGACAGCAACACAACGACTATTTTATGCCAAATCAAGTCCACTTCAGCTGCATGCTTACTCTGATTCTACTCAACCTGGGCATATTTTCACTGAAAACCGAACACCAAACCAAACCAAATCGAACCAAAACCGAACCAAAAATGATTTTTGGAATTTTGGTTCGTCTTTGGTTTCTGTTTTTGTGCAGTTCGATGTTCAGCTCCGGATTCGGTACCTATGCCAAACCAAACCGAAACCCCGAGGAACCGAAGCATTGTTACAGAGCCAGACTCCAGTACTCAATGACGTGCACAGCCCACTGTCCCACTCGGCAATCGGCATGACTCTTCACTTCTTCAAAGCCGGAGCCACAGCCCATAACCACCTGTGACTCGCGCTCACCCGACGCTCACTCCGCTCGCTTCCAGTCTCCTTGTCCATCCCTGGCTCCCTTGGTCCCTCCCTCTCCCTCCAAACCCTAACCCTTTGGAGGCGGCGGCGGTCAATAGGCACGCCATGGCAGCCAAGGGCATGGCTCGGTGCACCCTGCAGGCATGGTGCAGTAGTGGCAGTCGATCGCAACGGAGCAGCGCCGGCATCGCCGTGGACTTCGAACAAGACTCGGTGGTGCTCCCACCGTTGTCAAGCTCCTCAAATACAATGGCCACAAGAACAAAGCAATCCTCCAATGTAAGTCTTCGGTTTTTCTTGCTTAATGCTTAATAGATCCAAAGATCCAGATGCTTGTTGGTTGGTTTGTTGCTTGTTAGTTGTAGTTCATTAGATCTGGAGCAGGCTGTAGGCATGTCTATTTTTCTTGTTAGTTTGATTAGGTAATTAGTTTATACCCTGACTAAGTACGTAAATGGCTAACATGGTTGTTTTTTTTGAACTAAACTCTTGTAGATTGGGGACACTAAAGAAACAGTTGCACATGGACATCAAGTTGTTCAAGAAAATGAGCATGAAATGGTAAATGTGGAGAATGACAAAGAGAATCAATAGCAGTAGTCCAAGGATGGAGAGGAAGTGGGAGAAGAGGAAAGCAAGAAAAGGAAACCCATTGTTCCAAGATCAGATGTTTGGGAACACTTCAGCAAGATCAAAATGATAATGGGGAGGAGAGAGGCAAGTGGAAGAAGAATCCTCACAAACTAGTAGTAGATAATCAAGGTACTTTGCAACTACAACCTTGTCATAGTAATAGTAGTGTTGGCACTGTATCTACTTGGAAATTTGATCTTGATGACTTAAGGAGGAGTTTTGCTGAGATGATAATAGAAGATGAGCAACCTTTTGTGTTATCTGAACGTCCTGGCCTTAGAAAGTTTATGGCAAAAGCATGCATGCGTTTTGTATTTCCATCTAGAAGAACAATCACTAGAGCCTGTGTGAAAGTGTTTGATGATGAGAGAGAAAAACTTAGAAAAATTTTGAAAGAAAACTATGAAAGAGTTAACCTAACAACAGACACATGGACAGCTAAGAATAGTCAAAATTACATGTGTGTTACAGCCCATTTTATTGACAATGAGTGGAACTTGCACAAAAAAAATTATTGGTTTTTGCTTGGTTAAGGGCCATAGGGGGGTGGATATTGGAAAATCTTTAGAGAATTGCTTCGCTGATTGGGGACTTGAGAATGTTTTTACAAATTACAATAGCAGTAGATAATGCTAGTGCACACAACACTGCCATTAAGTACATGCAGAGGGTCCTAACTAAATCAAAAGGTTGCATTGCTGAAGGAGAGTATCTTCATATGAGGTGTGTTGCACATATTATCAACCTAATAGTTGGTGATGGGCTGAAAGAAATTGATAGATCAGTCGCTCGCGTTCGAACTGCTGTTAAGTATATTAGGAGTGGAACATCTAGGTTGGTAAAGTTCAAGAAATGTGCCAAGTTAGCAAAAGTTTAGACCAAAGCATTTATGAACCTAGATGTGTGCACTAGGTGGAACTCAACTTACCTTATGCTAAACACTGCACAACAGTATGAAAAGGCCTTTGAAAGGTATAGTGATGAAGACCCATACTATAGACTAGAGTTAGAGAGTGAGAATGCTCCAGGAATTCCAACCAAATCAGATTGGGAAAAGGCAAGGACTATGGCTCAATTTCTTCAACTCTTCTATGACCTGACCCTCCGTGTCTCTACCATAAGTCGTCCAACATCTCACACATATTTTCATGAGATTGCTGATGTTTTGGTTTTTGTAACACCCAAAATTTGATTTCGAATAAATAGGGTTTAATTTGATTTATTTAAATATTTTTTAGAGCATTCAAATTAGTAAATAAATATTTTTTGTTGAAATTAAAATTTATCGTAAGGTTAGAAACATGTTTATGCATTCATGCTGGAGCATATTTAATTTTTATGTTGTGTGTTTTTGTTTAAAGTTTAAAGAAATTCATTCTCTATTTGAAAGGACTTTAGAAAAGAAAATAGAAAAAAAGAAGGAAGCCAGCTCGGCCCAGCAGGAAGCCAGCTCGGCCCAGCAGGAAGCCATCTCGGCACCCCACCCTCGATCGGCCCAGCTACCCAAGCCGCAGCCCAGTCTCCCACCCGGCCGAAACCTTGAGCCAACGGCCCAGCCGCGCGCCTTACCCTTCCCCTCCTTGTTTTCGCTGACAGCCGGGGCCCTCACGTCGGCGTCTTCTCCTCTCCTTCTTCCTAGATTCGAGCCGAGCAGGACTCAAACAGGGAAAACTACCAAATCGCGATCTTCCTGGAATCCTTTGTGAAGAGGCGAAACTGAGCCCTATAAAACTCCTAGATCAACCCCGCGAAACCCTTTTTTCCATCTACGCGCTTTAACCGAGTCCTAGCCGCCTCTGTCGCATTTTTTGGATCTCGCCGGAGTTTCTTCCGCCGCCGCGCGTAGCCACACCTCCTCGAGCCTTCTCCGTCCGTAAGAACGCTCTAGGTGAGCTCGCCACAAGCTCCTCTAACTCCTCGTGTCCTTGGTTTTGTTTATGGTGCATCACAACGTTGTTTCTACGAGCTTCGGCGAGGAGCTCGGCCCCACGGCCATGGCGCCGCTGTGGAAGCCCACCGTCGGCCGGCCCTATTCCTTGGAATCGCTCGGAGCCGTCGGATCCCAGATCAATGCACGAGATTAGAAGATACCCCTTCGGGGTAACTTTTGCTAAAGAGTCCCTGGAGGTTTTTATTAATTAACCCACCGTCCTTAGCGTATATCAGGAATACGTAACCTGGTTTTGAAAACGTATTTTCCATGGGTTTGATTTAAAATACGTTTTCACTATTTACAGAAATGCCACTGAAATTGATTTGCTTATAAAATGCTCATTTTAACTCCGTTTTGACCCATTCAAATTGCACTGGATTTGTCTTCTCGAGATCTACGTATTAGTATAATTGTATTTTCAGTTTCTAACTTTTTGATTTTGTGGTACTATTTAAGTAATTATTCTTCTTTAGAAAATCATAGAAAATTCATAACCTCACCGTTTTAACTTCGATTTTTGTGATCTCTACGTCTTTGTGATCGTAGTGCTGCGTAGAATGTTTTTTATAAACTTTTATATTTGCTTTATCACTGTTGATATATTGTTCTAATTATAGCTTGTTTGCTTTGTGTATGTTTGTCTATTGGAATGCGTGTTGTTGATTGATGATCGGGTATAAACGGTGAGCAATACGTTTGTGATCAAGGCCAATCTTTTGACGACCAGTAGGAACAACAGGAACACTTTGATCAAGGAAAGTATAACTTGGGACTATCCTTGTTACCTACACACTTATAATTACACATATATCGTATGCATGTGTCCACCTTGACAACCCTAGTAAAATCATAGATGATTGTTATCTTGAATTCCTTGATACCTAGTTGGATTTGATTTGGGTAGTTCTTGCGAGTGCTTGATTATAATCCATGATCTTATAACATGAATATTTGGATATACAATAAACAATAAAATAAGCTTTCTAGCAACTTGAACATAAAGGGTGGAAAGAACTCTAGCTTTTGCTAGATTGATCTTGACCCTCC
>Ga0182004_10004408_pt1 | contig 11342 bp, 11 predicted proteins | sample Sormic07211540_1_FD_120479 | JGI IMG/M metagenome (GOLD analysis project Ga0182004, IMG submission 120479) | Endophyte microbial communities from Sorghum bicolor roots, Mead, Nebraska, USA - 072115-40_1 MetaG | ecosystem: Host-associated > Plants > Roots > Unclassified | place: USA: Nebraska...
AATTGTATGAATATTAACTAACCGTAACATGACTATACTTGATTAATGCCTGCTCGTCTAGAAATCTTATTTTATTAGTTTCTCTTTTATTTATCATTTGAGATGAGCTCATTTGTGTGTCCATTATCTCTACTATCAATCATTATCCCCTATATGAACAGCTGGTTAATTAGCATAGTACTATTATTCATGATCATATCAAAATCTTAATCAAATGCCATCCTTTGGGAAAATACAAATAACGATACCCGAACACTCACCTGGTGAAATGCTACAAATGATAGCTCCGTGCACTTGCGGATTAATATCTAAAAGAAATCAAGGAACTATCAAGGTCAATACTAGTGACACTACTATACTTTAGTGATGTCTCTAAGTAAAATTGACACCCAACATTTCTGTCACAGTGGCTGGGGATAGGCTCTCTGCCTACTCCCAGTGACTATGTTAAGAAATGCTAACAAGCATTCTTGGCGCCGTTGCCGGGGAAGGCATAAATGATTAAGATTCATAATGTTATGTTCATAATAGTATGCTTGCAAGGTAGCCATTGTTTATGCAGGCTAACTTTGCTTGTTTTCTCCTATTGCGAGTGAAAACAGGGGTAGTATATGACCAGGTCCGATCTGCCGGAGAACTTTGTCAAAAACCCAGAAGAGTCATTCATGAACCACTTCCTCCAGCACCACATCTCCTGCCACATCTCCTCTACCGACAAATGACCTCATCCACCCCGCACCATCCACTACTACCGCTATGGCCAAGACTCTCCATGAATACTCTGTTCCTGATGTTGCCAACGTGCCCACCGGGCCCTCTGTCAACATTGGGAATAGAAACTTTGAGCTCTGCACTGGCCTCATCATGATGGTGCAGGCAAACCAATTCCATGGTTTGCCAAACGAGGACGCAAACACACATCTCCAACACATCCTCGAGCTCTGTGATACCATAGTCATCAAAGACGTCGCATCTACAATCATAAAGCTCCGTTTGTTTCCCTTTTCCCTTGTGGGAGAAGCGAAATAATTGTTCTACAAGGAAAAGGAAGCTCTCAACATGTGGGCCAAATGTTCTAAGGCGTTCCTCGCCAAGTTCTTCCCCATGAGCAAAACCAATGCCCTGAGGGGAAGAATTTCCAACTTCCAGCAGAACACCACCAAGTCAATTGCAGAGGCATTGGAAAGACTACAAGACTACATCCAAGCATGACCACACCATGACATCGATGATTGGTTAGTGCTCCAGTATTTCTATGATGGGCTAACCCAGATGTGTAGGGGGCACATTGATGCTACTGCTGGAGGAGCCTTCCTCTCCCTCACCATCAACAAAGCCACTGCACTGATCACTGAGATGGTGACGAACCAGAGCTAGGGGGGGGGAAGGAAAACACAAAAAGGGATCCATACCATTAAAGAAACAGATATGCTGGCCGCAAAATAGACCAGTTGATGAAAAGGTTGGATGATCGTGCCCAAGAGAAAGAAGCCATGACAAGCACCGTCAATGCCATAGACTCACTCATGACGTGTGAGGTCTGTGGAAACGTTGGCCAGTAAGGAAATGACTACCCCGAAACCCAAGAAGACGTAGCATTCATCAACAACGAGTTTCGCCAACTAGGTAATAACGGGTGGAACAACAAGCAATGTCCACCCTACCAAGGTAATTCGAACCACAATTCCAATTACAATTCAAATCAGCCTTCATTAAAAGATCTAGTGCTGGGCAAGCCAAAATTAATGAAAACCTCACTAAGAAACTTGCTCACCATGATAAAAATATAGAGAGCATAAATTTTAAACTAGAAAACTTGACTTCCTCTGTAAATGACCAATTAAATTTTAATAAGATACTTGAAAAGCAATTGGCTCCAATCACTGCTGTAGTCCCCATTAATAATAATGGTAAAATTCCTGCTCAACTTGAAAAATCTTGCGAAAACATGAATTCAGTGACCACGAGGGGGGTAAGACCACTCGTGAGCCATCATATCCTAACCAAGGTACAGGAAAAGAAAAAGGGCGAAAAGAAGTATAACCATCAAAAGCACATGATGAGGAGGTACAGGAAAAAGAGACAGCTCCACAAGACTATGTAGACACAAGTTATCTTCCATTTCCCATGAGAACACGCAAACAAGTTGGGGATGAGCGGTTTTCCCAGTTCATGGAAATGATCGAGAAGATACATGTGAGCGTCCATCTTATGGACATCTTACATGTACCCACATATGCAAAGTACATCAAGGATATTATCAACAACAAAAGGCCACTACCATCCAGAATAGTCGTAAAACTGTCAGAAGAGTGCAGTACAGCTATACTTGACTACCCTGAGAAAAAGAAGGACCCTGGATGCCCTACAATCGCCTACTCCATCGGAACCCAATACTTTAACCAACCCATTTGCGATCTGGGAGCTAGTGTGAGTGTCATGCCCAAATCCATCTATGACAGATTAACCCATAAGCCATTAGCACCCACAACAATGATGCTTCAACTGGCCGATTCATCACTATGATATCCAGCCGGGATTGCAGAAGACATACCTGTCAACATTCGGGATTGCTATGTGCCGGTAGACTTTGTGGTACTAGATATGGATGTCACAAAAGAGTCAACCCTCATCCTCGGTTGACCCTTTTTAAGTACTGCTAAAACACAGATCGATGTTGCATAAGGAGAAATCAGCTTCAACATCCATGAAAAGAAGAAAAATTCTCCTTCAAACCTAGAAAAGAGCAATGTTCAATGATCCACATTAAGTACAGTCGTAATCCCCAAGGACTACAAGAGGTGTACATCCAGCACCAACTTGTGAAGACCAACAAGAAAAATTCGGAGAAAAAGGGTAAGGGAACTCATAAAGAGGTTGAAAAGATAAGGATAAAGAAGGCACCAGGATAGGAAAAAGTTCCAAGAAAATTTGAAGCTCCACCAAAGATGAACAGAAAGGTTGAAGTCGCATTTGCCCCACCAGAGATGAAGAAGAAGGCCTGGCAACCCAACGTAAACATCCCAAAAACCACTCCCACATTACCAAAGAAGGCCAAGATGGTATGGCGAAAGAAGGTACCAGTCCCAGAAGCTAAATCTACATCGTCAAAAACAAAATAAAAAGTGAGCCATAAGCAAAGGATAAGCTTGGGGGAGGACCCCCAATTAGGTAAGTATCTTTTCCTATCGCTTTCTTTATTACTAATTAAAAAAATAAAAAGTAAATTTGTTGTATTATTTGAATAAAGTTGTCAACCCAAGTAACAATGATTCCACTCTCATATTTGACTAGGAATGCTTAAGTTCTCCCTATGTTGAAATGATGAATAGTTGCTCTATTTATAATTCATTATTTGCCTAGTTTGTAACTTAGTATTCCCTAATGTTTAAGTTCGATGGCTAACACGTCTTAACCTAATACTTGAGAAACTCGTCGGTTGCAAAAGCATGATTCCATTTCTAAGTTGTTGCAAGTTATGATATGCTAAATGGATTATGCTATATCTTAGTTCTAAGAGAAACTTGACATTCATAGTTTTCTTTTAAAAAAACATGTTCCTCAATGATTATAAAATCCTGCCATAGCCATATGACATAAATCCCAATTTCAACCTTTAGTCATATGCTGCTTGTACTTATATTGAGCTTTGTCAAATTCATGTGAACCTTGTGAGATATCCTTCATACATCCATGATTAAGATCACGTACACCCACTAAACAAAACACAGACTCAAAAGGGTCTCGCATCCATAAATAAAAATTCCATTGTGTTATAAACCTCTCTTCTAGAAATCTCAATAAGAAGGAGAATTGGGGTATATAGAAATAAACCATGTCAAAAGAGCATGGAGAAAATGAAAAGATGCCATGCCAAAGAAGCATGAGCAAAAAAAAGGAAAAAGAATAGCCCAATCTTCCCAAAAGCTATGTGATAGAAGGGGGGTGGAATAGCAAATGAAACAAAAATATTCTATACACTTGCACATCTTGGTCAAAGTGTATGTCTTGCATCTCCTTTGATCCAATCTTTGACTTAGCAACATTATGTAGTACAATAAGTGACCCATTTGAGGAACTTGTTTGTCAATTTTCAAAATTCTAAAACCTCCAGATAAAAGGTTGATCAAAGAATAAAAGACTAGTAAATATCTTATGTCGTTCTATCTTGCAACCACCTATGGATTGGGAAAGCAAAAGCCCCATAGAATTTTAAGTCAAAAGGGATAGATAAAACTGACAACTTATTTAAATCAAGGAGGAATATTTTGTTACAACCCTGGTACTTATGAATTGTATCGGCATTGAAGGAACTCCTGATCAACAACCCTAAAGCAACTGAATATTTGCTCAAGATGAACAAAGGTTTAGCTTGGGGGAGTTGTTGACAGTCATGAACCTAGAAATCTAACAATCGATTACTATCAAAAATAGGGAAATTTGGCAAACCAACATCACATATGCATTTATTTCTAACATAGTTCCACATGTATTTGGAAGATTGTATTTTTTATAGGACATGTGCACAAATACAGGAGGATACCACAAAAGGCGCTTTTCAACACATGATTACGCTATCAAATAACCAAGACGTCAAGTGAAGTTTCTTCAGAGCAATTCCCCCTGAAGCCGCCCTCATGAGAAGAGGACCAAGGTCCAACACGTGAAGCTGGAGGCCGAGGGGCACCACCCACAGACCGACCGGTCCCTTGGGCCAGCTGGCCCCTAGCTGAGCCCTATCGGCACTGCCTTTGTTGTGCGGTTGCATGGCACTCCCTGTCGGTGGATTGAGTGCTTATGCGCAGATTGTGGGAGAGCATCGCCTCACTCGGCTTTATAAATAGGGGGGCATACCCCCCTCTCAACACACACCAACACATGAGCCATTCTCCATCTCCACTCTCTAGTTGTAGTTCTTTTATTTTCTTGTTAGTAGAAGAGTAAGGCAAAGCTACCTTGGAGAGCTTGACTCCTTGGAAGAAGGCCACTTGGGGTATGAATGGAATCATGAGTTCTTCCAAGTTTATTCTCTCATTATTTAATTATAGTCATGATTATGAACTAGAGTATAGTTGTGATGTTATGCTATTGATATATGAACTACAATATAGTCTATGGGTCAATAGAGTGTCATCATTAACATTGTACCTAATAAATATATTTCACTTAATTAAAGCTAGAGTTAGGTTGGATGTGGTGGTTCATCGCACCGCAAGGTGTGGCCAATTCATAACTTGTCGATCCATAGGGTCGGAGTCCCAGGGTGAGTTGGGTAGACTCTGCATAAGTAGGCAAGGTGCCTGGGTATGCAGAGGCAGGTGTTTGCATGGCCCTTGCTTCAGTGAGGTGGATGGCGGCAGGTGGTGACAGCCTTGTCCATCCTTGCCATTCCCCTATGTATAAATTGGCGTGATGGTTGCTGGTAGACCAGTACAACATGTTCTCTTGATCCATATCACACATAGCACTAATCCTAATTATGTGAATTGTATGAATATTAACTAACCATAACATGACTATATTTGATTAATGCCTGCTCATCTAGAAATCTATTTTATTAGTTTCTCTTTTATTTATCATTTGAGATGAGCTCATTTCTGTGTACACTATATCTACTATCAATCCTTACCTCTATATGAACAGCTGGTTAATTTGCATAGTACTAGTATTCATGATCATATCAGAATCTTAATTCAGTGCCATCCTTTGAGAAAATATAAATAACAATACACAAATACTCACTTGGTGAAATGCTACAAACAATTGCTCCGTGTCCTTGCGGATTAATATCTAAAAGAGATCAAGGAACTATCAAGGTCAATACTAGTGACACTACTATACTTTAGTGATGTCTCTAAGTAAAATCGACACCCAACGTTTCTGGTGTAGTGGCTGGGGATAGTCTCTCTACCTACTCCTAGTGACTACGCTAAGAAATGCCAACACCTGCTCTGCCTCAACTTTTTTGTATACTTTAATAATTCTATTATTATTTGAAAAAAGTTGATTTTCTTTGATAATTCAAAAATAAAAAAGTCAGGCCTAAATAATTCAATTGAGGAAGAAAGTAATTACATCTACTTCCTCTAATTCATTTTTGGGCTCTAAAAATAATTTAAGGCGTTGACCATTTACCTTGAATAACGTACCTTCGTTGTTGCGAAGCATGACGGCTCCATGCGACGATGAGCTCACCACCTCGAACGGTTCTTCCCATTTGCTTTGAAGTTTTTCATGCCCGAAGAGCTTCACCCTGGAATTAAAAAGTAATACCTTATCGCCTGGGGTAAGCTCCTTATTCTTGATCCTTTTGTCATGCCATCTTTTACTCTCTCTTTATAAATCTTAGCATTGTGATATGCTTTTTCTCTCCACTCTTCTAGCTCAGGGTGTTGAATCTTCCTCTTGTCTCTAGCTACTTCCAAATCCATGTTCCATCTTTAGATAGCCCAGTGAGTTTTAAATTCTAGCTCTACTAGTAAGTGACAAGTTTGTCCATAGACAAGTTGATAGGGTGACATCCTGATAGGTGTCTTGTATGTTGTTCGATATGCCCAGAGTGCATCATGAAGCTTGTCCTTCTAAGCTATCCACATCTCATTTACTGTCTTCTGTAGAATATTCTTAATTTGCTTGTTTGATGTCTTGGCCTGACCACTTGTCTAAGGATGGTAAGGAGTAGCAACGTTGTGACGTATCCCATGCTTCGACAAGTATTGCTCGAAGTGCTTGTCGATGAAATGAGAACCTCCATCACTTACTACTATTCTTGGAACTCTGAATCTAGGAAATATTATTTCTTTGAACATCTTCTTTGAATGCATACCGTCAGCATTCCTGCATGGCATGGCTTCAACCCATTTGGAGACATAATCCACTGCCACCAAGATATACTCATACTTCTTTGACAACAGAAATGGCCCCATGTAATCAACCCCTAGACATCAAAGAGCTCTATCTAGATATTGCTGATGAGTGGCATGTAATCCCTTGAACTGACATTACCATATCTTTGACATGGGCCACATATCCGAATAAATTCTCCTGTGTCTTCATACATTATTGGCCAGAAGAATCCACACTGCCATATTTTGGCGTGTGTTCGGGACACCCCATAATGACCTCCACATGGTGATGAATGACATCTTTCAATGATTTTGATTCTTTCTTCAGCTGGCACACACCTTCTGAGTAAGCCATCAGAGCTTACTTGGAAGTGGTATGGTTCATCCCATATGTGAGAACGACTCTCCTGGATTAGCTTCCTTTTGTTGCCTCCTAGCGGTACATAACCTGTAACCATAAAATTAACAATATCTGCATACCAGGGGTCAGATCTGTTGATTCCGTAGAGCATGTCATCCCAGAGTGAGTCATCGATGGGTAGTTCCTATGGATTCTCAAATTGCATTCTAGACAAATGATAACTAGGAGCTCTTTTTAGTAGTAGCATAATTAAGTTGAGGTCCTATCAAAGTTCTGCTAGCATAGGCTATTGCATGATGCTTTTTATCTTTAGATTGTCCTAATACTGCCCCCACAGCATAATCACTAGCATCAACATAATTTCAAAAGGTAAAGTCCAATCAGGGGATTGAATGATTGGTGCTGAGATGAGTGCTTTCTTAAGAATTTCGAAAGCTTGTAAACATGCATCATCAAATTCAAAAGGAACATCCTGAGCCAATAAGTGAGTAAGAGGTCTAGCAATAAATGAAAAATCTTTAATAAACTTACGATAAAAACTAGCATGGCCAAGGAAACTCCTAATTCCTTTTATATTAACAGACAAAGATAAACGTTCAGTTACTTCTATTTTAGCTTTATCTACCTCAATGCCTCTTTCAGACACTAAGTGTCCTAGCACTATTTCTTCTCTAACCATAAAAATGATATTTTCCCAATTAAGGACTAAGTGCTTTTCTTCACACATTTGGAAAACCTTATCTAAGTTTTCTAGACAATCATCAAAAGTTTTTCCATAAATAGATAAATCATCCATGAAAATTTCCATAATATTTTCAATCATATCGAAGAATATAGACATCATACATCTTTGAAAAGAAGTAGGTGCATTACATAACCCAAAAGACATTCTATGATAGGCATAGGTTCCATTGGGACATGTAACGTGGTTTTGCTTTGGTCATTTGGATGGATAGGGATTTGGTGATACCCTGAAAATCCATCTATGAAACAAAAGAATGAATGGTTGGCTAACCGCTCTAGCACCTGTTGGTATTTCGTATGCTCAATTAAAATATGAACGATTCCACAAGCGCATAGAAGACTATTGTAGCATTTTACCGGGAGTATTTCAGGTATCGTTATTTATATTTTACCTCTGGGAAACAATGTATAAAGATATTGATAGCTCACCTTGATGTATCTACTAACTAATACACCAACTAGACTAAAGTTGGGGTAAATAATAGATGATAGGAATTATACATATATATGACACACACCAGAGAATTCTATGATAAAGAGTAGATAGCTAAAGTGAGAGGACAACAGGAGAGTTTAAGTGATAGGGTACCGATATGAATCGGCACTAGGGTGGCCCGATCTTCACGACAGTAGATCAAAAGAACATGGATAACTTGCTGCGAACAGCGAATAACTAGCTTTATACCTGACAAAGGTTGGATGCGACCAAGCGACGGTGAGAGAGGCACCGAAACCGCGAAGACTTCGACTCGATCTCCGAACGACCGCAGAACCACAATCCGGAACTAATCCACACAATACGGCGCAGCCGAACGGAAGCCATAGAGCACAAAGTAGGGGAACCCAGAGGATTCACTTCACAAGTCCATGAAGAACAAAGGTTGAGTAAGGCACTCAGCAGTGCGGCTGCAAAATCATTTAGTTTATCAAATGATCAAAGGTTGCTGATAGCTTAGAGGTAGGGGATATTTATACTAGGAACAACCCTCCTAGATAGGTATGAAAATGAAATAGAGTTTCTGGGTGAAGGCAATGTGAAATGACCCCTCGGAATGGATTCGCGAACTGGCTTCGCGTGACTGTTGGCCTCCAGAGTAGTTTCCAATAAACTGACCATAACTTTTTATTGGGAAGTCCAAATGATGAACCGTTTCTTGGATGTGAAACTAGACTCCAAGAGATTTCCAGCAATATATGCCATGCACCACGAAACATTCTAGATTGGTACAATTTTGCACAGCAAGTTGTACCAACATTCTGTCATGACAGACTGTTGACCTTCTGAGCTATCTGTACTAATTCTGGTCTGCAAGCAATGTGGAGTATCCAAACTCGTCGTCACTAGATTCATTTGTAAGTAGACTTGACAAGCTTTCCAGCAAGTCCTCATGGGCATTCATAGCTTTTGTGATTAAAAAGTTATGAAGATTTCTTTGCACTGGTCCGTTCTGTACTTCCACTGGTCCGTTTTTGACTCTCTGGTCCGTTTTGTAGTGTCTTCTGGAACTTGCAGTGGTTCGTTCTTGAGGGTCCAATTCATCCTTCTCTTTTTCTATATACCTGAGTACAATCAAGGTAGAATACTTAGGTAGTATATAATTCTCATTAATGTTAAAATGAATCTCACAAAGTAGCGTGTGGACCTCTTGTTGTATCTTCTTTGCACGACTACGTGTAACCGGTCCATCGATGACTTGGGCTGGTGTCGGTGTAGGTAAAAGTTGAGTGGTTGTAGCTTCACTTGGAGCTTGTGACATCTTGTTTGCTGGCATGGTCATATCATCCTCCCCCCTTCGAAAAGAGTCATCCTCGACTCGTCCAATCCTAGGAAAGGAGATAAATCGGCGACATTGAAGTTTGTACTCACACCATATGTACTTGGGAGATCAATTTCATATGCACTGTCATTCATCTTGTGAAGCTCTTTGAAGGGACCATCAGCTCTAGGCTGCAACTTGCTCTTGTGTTGTTCAAGGAATCTATCCTTGCGTAGATGTACCCAAACGAGATCTCCAGCCTCAAATAACATTTTTTTCGACCCTTGTTTGCACGTTTCTCATATATCTTGGTCATCTTCTCAATGTTGATTCGAGCTCAGTCATGAAGGCTCTTGACAAATTCAGCTCGCTTGCTTGCATCGAAGATCAATCGTTCCTGCACAGGTAAAGGCAAAAGATCTATGGGAGAAGTGGGTTTGAACCCATATACAATTTCAAATGGGAAAAATTTAGTAGTCGAATGCACTGCCCTATTGTATGCAAACTTTCTTCCCAAAGTTTTAAATTCTTTTTGAGAACAGCTCGCAGAAACATTGATAGTGTTCGATTCACCACTTCAGTTTGTCCATCCGTTTGCGGATGACATGTTGTGGAAAACAACAACCGTGTCCCAAGTTTTCCCCATAAAGTTTTCCAGAAATAGCTCAAAAAGTTTGTATCTCGATCAGAAACAATAGTATGTGGTACTCCATGCAAGTGCACAACTTCTTTGAAAAATAAATCAGCAATATGCGAAGCATCGTCACTTTTGTGGCATGGAATAAAATGCGCCATTTTACTAAATTGATCAACCACAACAAAAATCGAATCCTTTCCCCGCTTAGTGCGTGGTAACCCAAGAACAAAATCCATAGATATGTCTTCCCAGGGAGCACTAGGAATAGGAAGAGGAGTGTAAAGTCCATGAGGGTTTAAACGAGACTTAGCTTTGTGGCATGACTCGCTGCGAAGAACATGTCTCTCCACGTCTCTTCTCATCTTTGGCCAAAAGAAGTGGTCGGCCAACACTTGCTCTGTCTTCTTGGGTCCAAAATGGCCCATAAGCCCACCTGCATGAGCTTCCTGCACAAGTAAAATTCAAACAGAGCAATCTGGAATGCATAGTTTGTTAGCTCGAAATAAGAATCCATCATGCACATGATATTTTTCCCATCCTTTGCCATCACAACACTTGGTATATGGTTCAGAAAAGTATGAATTAGTAGTGTATATTTCCTTTATACTTTCTAATCCCAGAATTTTAGCATCAAGTTGTGTAAGCAAGGCATGACGTCGGGACAAAGCATCAGCTACCACATTTTCCATTCCTTTCTTGTATTTAACCACATAAGGAAAAAATTCAATGAATTCACACCATTTTGCATGTCTTCGGTTCAGTTTTAGTTGACCTTTAAGATGTTTCAAAGATTCATGGTCCGAGTCTATTACAAATTTTTTAGGAAAAAGATAGCGTTGCCATGTTTCCAAACTCCGAACAAGAGCATATAGTTTTTTATCATAAACTGAATAATTAAGAGTTGGACCACTTAGCTTTTCACTGAAGTATGCAATTGGCCTTCGTTCTTGCATGAGCACACCTCCAATACCAATTCTGCTTGCATCACATTCAATCTC
>Ga0182004_10004409_pt1 | contig 11341 bp, 9 predicted proteins | sample Sormic07211540_1_FD_120479 | JGI IMG/M metagenome (GOLD analysis project Ga0182004, IMG submission 120479) | Endophyte microbial communities from Sorghum bicolor roots, Mead, Nebraska, USA - 072115-40_1 MetaG | ecosystem: Host-associated > Plants > Roots > Unclassified | place: USA: Nebraska...
TATTACTAGCACTTGTTCAAACAAAGAGAATTATGTTCTATTAAATTGATAAGTTCTAATATTTAGCTAACAACACATGATATATACAAAGATAAAGACAAATATTTGGGTAATTCGGGTACCGGGGGATATTACCCGAATTACCCAAACTAATTTTGGGTAATCAAAATCGCTATCCGAATTTAGGATCGGATACCTCGGGTTCGGGTAATTCGGGTCCGGATCCGGATAATTTGGGTACGGGTAATGGGTATCGGTTAATTTGCCCAGGCTTAATCGCCAGGCAAAAAATCAACGCTTGAACCAACGTGGCTGTGATGCGCGTGCGCCATTTCTTTTCCGTCAGGAAAATTTCCAAGAGCTCGTTGAGGCTTATCAGCCGAATGTGCCAGTCACTCAGCAGTATTTTTCTCTCATAATAAATTAGCTAACAGTACTTTTTGTCATGGCTTATCAACCAACAGTACTCCAATCCTATGGAATATTTTCTTGGCTTTTCCTATGAACCAAAGGTTAAGAAAAGGAAATTTTTTTTAAGAATGTGAATCCTACAAAATTCCTATGCCCATCCTATGAACCAAAGGGGCCCTAAAAAGGGCATGCCGAGTGATGTAGACTGTAGGAATGACAATTTCATAAAAATGGATGGTTGTTATCTAATAGACTTAGAGCTTAATCTATTTATACGGTCTCTCATACTTTTAAGGTTTTTTTGAGCTTTTCTACATCAAATTATTGCTGAAACATTATAATAACGAATGGTTGAGTACAAAACTGTTGCAGAGGCTAGAATAAAAATTTCTTTATCTAAAAAAAGTGATCGAGGCGTGCCTGGCCTGGCTGTATTCTCCAACTCCATACGTACGGTACTGTTGCACATGATTGGGTTTATTCAACCGTGATTATCACGTACTTCTTCCAACCTAAAATACTTATCTTTTTTAATAAATTTATTTTAAAATATAAACATTGTATATATATTTTATAAATTTAGTCAAACTTACGATATAAAAGCCTAAAATAACAATTATTTTGGAAAAGAGGGATCACGTAGCATCGTGTTGGAAACTAAAATACACTGACGACGTGACCGTCCCCAGTTCGATCGGTAAATATAAGGCTGAAACTCTTATGTTTTGGGCCATGGATCAAACAATTTCAAATAAATCTCGAAGATCCACTCATACATGTATGTATATATGGAAAGGTGGGAGACTTTAGTCCCACCTTGCTACTTCAAGTGGAGTGAGGCCAACTTAAAAAGTTGAGCTATTTCCATCTTGTTGAAGCAATTGGGGAGAGGAAAAGGAAAACCCACACGCGAGCGCGCGTTCGCTCGCCTCGCCGAGAGACTATCGACGGTCTTCGTATTCTTTCTCTTCTTCCTTCGCGTCGACAGTGTTGTTTGGTTTCATATCATTTCTGTTGCTAGCACTAGATCCTGTGAACTTGATTCAAATCGTAGTGCTAGTTTTGATTCATATATCTGTGATACATGTCGATAGTCTTTTTCTTGTTGTCAGAATTAATCTATGCATCGCTAATTTGCTTTTATTTCCAACACAAAGTGCCATGCATATACAGTACAGTATTGTCCAATAATTGGAAGCTTTTCCTCAAAAAAAAATAATTGAAAGCCTATCACTTAGGCCTTGTTTAGTTCATAAAAAACCAAAAACTTTTTAAGATTTCCATCATAATCGAATCTTATTTAGTTCACTCATGCAGTCGTATTCCACTATAGAAGACTAGTACTGGAGTATATGTCGTAGTGTATAGGTGAGGACAGAGATTTGTCACAGACGGATCCAATTTGTCCATATCTACCATTCCGAACTAACGCTTGCTTGGACTAGTATATTATTGCTGCAAGTTACAACACGTGTGTCGCCCTGTCCCAACCACGTTTTCTTCAACCTTGACCCGCCGGTTCGCATGCACTAAAGCACACAAATGCACGACGATGATGGTAGCTATAGCTAGCGGGAGCAGCCGTGCGCGTGACCTTTTAATTTTCTTGCCCGGCGCGCGCTGTTCGTTGCTCAAGACACAGCCGCCACCTGCCCTCGAAGGGTCGACGCTTTCACTTTTCGACGAGACGAAATGAAGTGAACACCAAGCAATGCAAACGGCGCATCTCCGTTAGGGCGGACGTACACACGTAATTCGCGTGTCGTCAATCATGCTGAATTCGTTTTTATTTATATTATATAAGTAGGAGCTTTGTTGTGATATCCTCAAGTAACTGTGAGCCATTCATTTAAATTGATCGGATCACTGATATCATCTATTACTATAATGAGTTAACGACGATATATCTCTATAACTAAAAAACATGGAGATGACCTGTCTACCTTTTCCCGTGGTGAAGCCAACTTCTATTTCCCCTCCTGCGATCTTTTCACCGCACAGATATGTGGGTCCCATGAAACAGAGGCCCCCAAAACACACATAAACCTGGCCCCTTCCAATGCCCGCCCTACCTCCAACGCCAACGTCGTCATGGCTCCTCCACGGCCATCAACTTCTACAAATATTCATGTGGGTAATATGATCTAGTGGCATGCTTCGGCCATTGGGCATGCACTGGTTCTGTATTTACGAGAGATAAATAGAGGTCACGAAACAAGAGTCACAGTGAAGTTGACATCAGAGGATCCCGTCGCAGAGAAGCAAGCAGGCGAGGAGAAGCTCGTCTTAGGATACTCTGCATTCCAACTTGAGTTGGAGATTATGGAAGAAATGCACAGGAATTAATTAGAAAAGTACAGTTGCACGGTCTGCACATTTAGGCTGCATAGCTTGATGGTTAGCATCGACCAAAGAAGATGAGCTGGTTCTCATGCCTGCAAACCAGCTACTGGAACTCCGGCGGGCTGGTTGTCCGTCTTGTTCAGCTTCTTTGTTCCATGCTCAATCAGATGCTGGAGGGCCTCCATTTTGTGCTTGTTAATCGGCCTCTCAAAGTGCTGGGCATAAAGATCAATGTCATTTTCAGTCTGTTGTGGCACAATTTTTATCAGTTGATAGTTTCTTAACTAGTAGTTTCTGAAGAATCTGAATAGCATCTTTGCCTACATTTGATTCTGCCTTTTCTTCTTGCCAACCTAGCTAGTACTCTTGCGTTGAGATGAGCACCGTGTCGAAAATATTTCTGCTCCGCTGTGGAAAGCATTTTTTTGTTTCATACATGTTTAACATGTGCTATATATCCTCACCGTTCGTGGGTGTTGATTGAAAAGTTGTAAAGAAAGGTTGCTTTGCTCTAATTGGAGTTTTTTTTAAATAGAACTGAAGGGGCCAAGGCCCCTGCAGAGAGAACTTTATTAACAAAAAGAGTACAATTAATTACATAAACAAAACAAATTTAGACAGAGTTAGCGGCTGGGGTAAGGGCATTGAGATAGACTCTATGAAATTATCTAGCCCCGAATCTAGCATAATCCCCCTCGATGCATTTTGGTTCTCAGGGATTGTTATCCTCTTCGTTACTCCGTATGTTGGAGGCAAAGTCTGTGAGCATTCAACATCTACTAGAATATGATTACCCGGCGGAAAAAATTCTGTATAGGGCAAGTTGTTGTTGTGGTGTGTGCTGGAGTTGATTTGAATTTTTCCACTAACTTTATTCTTGTTAAATCTATGATTTTTTTATAGATAAATCATAGATTTAACAAGAATAAAGCTAAATAAATCTATAACTAAGTTATACGTGATCCAATGGGTACGGATTTTTTACCATAGTTCAAGCATACAATAATGAGCTGACTATCAAAATTTTACCACAATTAAAACATAAGAACTACATATATGAATTATTCTTATTAATTGTAGAAAAACATAGATTTAAAGCTACAAAAAAATTTGTACTAAATTATACCATATTATATATTCATTGTGTAGATCTACTCATCAGGAGTCCAACAAAATTAAATTTTTCATTTTATGATTTTTATGTGATTTATTATGATTTTTAAGGATTCGGTAGAAATAACTAAAAAAGAAAAAGACAAAATCATACTCTAAAACCACTCTAGGGGGTTATTTGACCAATTTTAAAAGTTTAGAGGGTAGAATAAGAAAATGCTAACTTGGCTAACTAAAGAATGTTCGGTCCTCATTCCGTCATAGGGATGAATGGTCGAGGTAGCTAGAAGATGATTAATTAGGACTTGTAGAACTGTTGTTTGTATTTGTTTTTCGTGGGTAGTATTTGTGTGGGATTAAAATTCTTACTCTTGATTGACCTGTTAGTAGAGGAACACAATGAACTAGTGCGATCAGTAGAACCGCTTCGTGGAATTGTGGGGAGGATCATTTTAGCGAATAAGAGGACAAATAAAGTTATTCAAACCGGCACTGCATCACTTGTGTACAAGGGTGATGAGCGGAGTTTGGTTCTCACATGTGGCCATACTTTTGGAGAAAAAGTACATGGAGAGATGATTAGGCTACATAATTGAGATACAGTTAGAGATTACACAATAGAGCATATCATTTACCGACATGAGAGTCGTGAACTTTTATTGTTTTTGGTCAAGGATCTGCTGCCTCAACACCAACGTTTGAAGTTCTGTACTGATGAAGTGAAGGGAAACGACAAGGTTGTACAACTTGGGTTTTCCGGTGCACCTCTATGGATAGAGAATAAAGAGCTTGTTCCAGCACCGGTCCAGGCACATTCAATTTTTACTGGTGTAGCTTGGTAAGTATAGATGCATATCAAATTAAAGATCATTTATGTGTTTGTTTCTACTTTTTTCTCATGTGCATTTTAATGAAAATCAATATTGTTTCTTTCTCATACACAGTACTAGTCCATATAAATATGATGATGGCGATCAGCTTCATGAGAAGATGCACTATAATTGTCAGGCCATATAAGGTCATTTAGGATCTCCCCTCTTTAAAAATGGTAAACTTGTTGCCGTTTATATAGCCACCGATAAACATTGGTGAGAAGGTGTATCAACCAACATAGTCTTGCATTCTCTAAGAGAACACCTTGAACTGGGAACTGTAAGTTGATTTTTCAATTTTTGTGATCATGAACGTAAATCTTATGCAACTAATTTCTATTGTGCTTTATTCTAAAATTTTGGCATTATATAAATATGTGTGATCCCCTTGTGAGTTGTAAGCAAATATGTGCATCATAATAGTAGTGCTGCTTTATTAGTATATTCTATTTTAATTGCAAATAGTTATATAATTACATGATAATTTTTTTCGTTTGCATATATTATATATACCATATACATCTATGTGTCTTCTGTTACAATTTCTTAGTATATCTAAAGTGTTATCTTTAAGATGTTTATGGTTTATACAGTTTTATTTTTCAAATATAGCGTATACAGTTTTAAGGATAACGAGGATACAATTGATAAGTTACTTGAAGATCTCTATAATCAAAGGCTATGTGCCTTATGGTATGTTGAATTGTCGTCTAAACATTGGTCCTTTCAATCTTTATCGCTTAACACATCCACCATCTATCTCAATTATTATCCAACCTAATATTTTTACAGTTGTCAAGAAGAAGAGTTAAGGGAAGGCAAGAATAGGCTAACTTGGCTAACTAAAGAATGTTCAGTCCTCGTTCCATCATAGGGATGAATGATCGAGGTAGCTAGAAGATGATTAATTAGGACTTGTAGAACTGTTGTTTGTATTTGTTTTTTATGGGTAGTATTTGTGTGGGATTAAAATGCTGACTCTTGACTGACATGATAACAAAGTAAAACCCAAGCTTTTAATCATGGCACATTTGAACTCAACAGTTGACAAAATTGAATAACCAATTTGAGCTGCAAACCTTCTTTTCAAGTTTGGATTTTTCATGATAGTGACATGCATCTTTCCATGATACTTCTAAAATGAAGTACTTGTGTGTGTTAAGTGGATTGTCTAGTTGGATAGCTTGCATGTTGAGAGAAATAGTTAGTGGGATTTTTACTTTATAAGAATATAAGATAAGATATACATATATACATCAGTTTATGAATGATAAATTATCAAATCCAGAACTGATAATTGAGTCCCAACAAAGTTAAAAGAAGTTCGTTTAATCAATGTCTAATAGTCATCTCCATTTACGATAATTTTATATACTAATTTACGATAATGTGTATACATATTTACGATAGTTAGGTTACTATAATACATGGGGATATTTATCGTAATGTTATAGTAAACCACTTAGTAAGGAGTTACTATAATGTTGTAAATTAATATAGTAATTATCCTAACTCAAAGTTGCTACAAAATAAGTTATTTTGTAGCCAACTACAAAATAATAGTTCTATATATATACACACACACACACACTCTATTAGGAGCTCTGGGTCCCTATAATTACTGGAAGCCCCAGCACATCTGAGCTGAGCTGGTTCCACCAAAACCCGCTCCCAACTAGACTAAGGTCTTGTTTAGTTCACCTCAAAAAACCAAAAATTTTTCAAGATTCTCCGTCATATCAAATCTTGTGGCACATGCATGGAATATTAAATATAGATGAAAACAAAAACTAATTGCACAGTTTGTCTGTAAATTACGAGATCAATCTTTTAAGCCTAGTTACTCCATAATTAGACAATGTTTGCCAAATAAAACGAAAGAGCTACAATGTCAAAATCCAAAAAAAAAAATCGGATCAAAACAAGGTCTAACCTGCACCAAGGTAGTTTCACCAAATCAGCAGCTCCGCCTGGCCAGTTTGATCTGCGCATTGAGTGGACTTACCTAGCCTTTCTCGTGGCTCCTCTTCGGCTTGTACCTGCGGGATCAAGTTCTACTAACCCTGGAGCTTACTTCTGAGAGTCTTTTGGTATTCAACTATAATTCAAGTAAGTTCGTTGTTATTATTATTCATCTAGTTCATGACTCCCTTTTGAGTGCTCTAGTCTTGGTAGATTAGGATAGTATACGTGGTGTAAGTGTGGTGCTTAGACTATCATTGCTCGTAGATGCACCTTACATTCTAGATCAGTGGTAGCTCACGAGGGTGACTTTATAGCCTTGTTGACTCTTATATAGTCCACCTCCTATCTGTAGTGGCACGTAAGACACCGTTGCTAAGTTAAAGTTATCTTAGGTGCTGTCTCTTGAGTAATAATGTACATAGCTTATAAGGTTAGAACTAGACAACCTTAATGACCTACTTTAATATCCCTATCGTCTCCGTACTCTTTGCTATCTTAAGGGTTAAATATAGACTTAGTTTCACATGTCTTTCTTATGGAAAAATATAATAAATAACGATACTCAGTATACTATCTGTATGCTTATCTATACCTCTATACCTAAACCTAATACTAAAGAGGCAGCCTCTTTTTTGGTCTGGTCCGTTTTTTCGTCTGGCCTCCGACGCCGAGTCCGTTTGCACCGTGCCTCGGACGAACCAACAGACACCCGACTCCAACTTGGTTGGGCTATTCCTTCTCCTCACATGCTTTCTCCCTACATACCACTGCTTACGCCGCTGCCAGATGCCCAGGTCCTCGTCGGCTCCTTCTACTTCTCCGGCAACCAGCACCCAGCAAGTATGCCCCGCCGCTTCCTGCTGTGCGAAACCGAGCAGCATTTGAAGCCTAATCTAAGCTGTTTGATTATTTGTAATTGGAGACCTGACCTAATTGCAAGTGTATGGGCCTGTTTGGCATGGCTCCAGAGCCGAACTCTATGCTAAAGTCAGATGGAGCTAGCCAAACACCCCAACTCCAGAAAACATTGGAGCAGCCCAACTCTATGGAGTTTTTGGAGCTCTAGTACAAATTTTTGGAGTACCTCTTCTCCTACTCCAGAACAGACCAAAATAGAAGTAGACATGGAGTTGGAATAAAATTATCCGCAATTGCCACTGGTTACACACTCCAGACCTCGAATCGTTTTTTCCCCACCAGGCACGGCAGCGCCCAGCCGTGACCCCGACTCCCTCCGCGCTTCCTGTTCGTGCGCGGCTCCCATGCCCGAGAGGGCGACGCGCCGCCATCCGCAGCCAGGGGAGCTCGCCGAGCGGCGCCATCTCTCCTCCCCCGGCAGTGCCTGATCGCCGAGGCTCCCTCCCCCATCCCCCGCCGAGCCTCCCTCCCCCATCTCCCGTCAGTGCCTGCCGCAGAAGGGTGCCAAAATCCCCAACCCTAACCCTAAAGGAGACAAAGGGGAAGAAGAAGAGTGCCTCCACCTCTCTCGCCGTTGAAGGAGAAGAAGGGTGACGTCCCCAGCAAGCTCCATCAATCCTACAAGGTATTGCAGCATCTCCATCTCTATGCTATGATGTTTCATCCCCTTTTGTATGCTATGATGTTTTTTCATGTGTACTGGTGAACTGTAGTACAGATGCTATGTAAAGAATCATGCTATGATGTTTCATCCCCATGTGTGTTGTAAGTTGCTTGATGTTTCCCAATAGTGGTAGTAGTAGTTTGCTGGCGCATATTTTTTTACGAAGTGCTTGCATATTAGTTGGTCTGTAGTTGAGTTAGCGATCTGTGCTTGTTCTGAAACCTTGTGGTGCTGAGTTGTATAGATGCCAGAAATTGATTGGAACGTAGAGAACACTCGGATCCTATGTGGTTTGATGGCTGAACAAGTTGAGAAAGGAAACCGGCCAAATACATTCTTGAATTCAGTTGGTTATGCTGCTATTGAAAAAGCATTCAAAGATCAGACAGGCGTTGAATTGAACAAGGGGCAAATCAAGAACAAATGGGACAAGTTGAAGGAAGAATTCAAGGCATGGAAAAAATTAACAATGAGCCAAACAGGAATCGGTTGGAATAATGGCACTATTGATATGGACGATGAATGGTGGAAGAAGGCTAGAGCTGTAAGTGTTTGTATTTATGAATATTACCTACTTTATGAATTAATTGCTGTTATTATTTATCCTAATATTTGGTGCTCTCTTGCATATTTTCAGGATATTCCAGGCTGTGGGAAGTTTAGGAAGCATCCACTTCAAAATGAAGATGAGTTAACAATTTGTTTTCAAGGCATTGTAAATTTTGGTTCCGATCATTGGACCCCTTGTGGCAACAATTCTACAATGGCTGCAACACCTAGTGTGACTCAAGATGAACAAGGTGCTGCACTAGTTGAGGATATTGATGCACTGGGTGCGACACAAGACGACGAGACATATGAGGTTACACCTTCCCCTGGTAGTGGCAAGAGAGCAGCAAGGCCTGTCCAGGGTTCAGGCAAGAAGGCTAAGACAACCAATGCAGTCCTCATTCAAGAAGCTTGCACTAGTACGGCTAGTTCAGCCAATGCATACGCTGCCAAGAAAGATGGAAAATTCACTATTGATGAAGTGATGAAGGCAGTTAGAGATTGTGGTGCTGAGTATGGAACCGATGAACACTACATTGCCACTGAACTGTTTGTCAAGAAGGAGCAAAGGGAGATGTTCATGACCTTTCCTACGGATGAAATTAAGTTCAACTGGCTTACTAGAAAATATAATGATAAGCATGCGAAGTAGGAGTGGCAATGTGTGTGATTGCCCACTTTTTATTTTTCTAGGTGCTCTGTTTACCTTGCTTTGTTTCAAGACTTGTAATAAAGTCACTGACATTTGGATATGTGGCCATCGGCTTGTAACTTTTTGCATGGTGACAATTGCCCACTTTTTTATATAATTGCTTGTTATGGTTATTTGGTTTCCATCGGCTTGTCATAGCTATGTGGTGTCCTGTACATGAATATGTGCAGCTATCTGGTTTCCTGTACAGCTATGTGACTTCCATTTGTTTGTGGTACTGTACAAATATGTGCAGCTATCTGGTTTCCTGTACAGCTATCTGTCACCATTTTTTTTCCATCGGCTAGTGATTGACATTTTCTTTTCATTTGCTCTATGTTTCGCAGATGTCTTCAAGTGAGAATGGTGACAGCAGCGATGATGATGAACAATTTTTTTCTCTCATTCAAGGTTGTGCTAAACTAGCAGAAGCTTATGTGTTTAATTATATGGACAAGGCACCACCAAGAACCTCACAGTTGAGTGGAATGGGATGGGTGATTGAGACTCTAAACACTCCAGGAGAATGCAACACAATGCTTCGGTTGAACCAGTACATCTTTTTGGATCTTCATGATAAGTTGGTTGGTAGTTATGGCTTAAAACCGTCCAAATTCATGAATACCTATGAAATGCTTGCAATTTTTCTATTCATTTGTGGTGGCTGTGAGTCAAATAGAAGAGGGCAAAATAGGTTCAAGCATTCTGGTGAAACTATTAGTAGGAAATTTCATGAAGTTCTTGATTCTGTGGTTGCAATGGCTACAGATTATTTGAGACCAACTGATCCTAATTTTCGGTTAGTTCACAAAAGAATTAGAAAGGACAAAAGAGCATATCCACATTTTAAGAATTGTATTGGAGCACTAGATGGAACTCATATTCGAGTGTCTCTTTCACCCCAGGAACAAGTAAGATTCATTGGTAAGACCGGAATTCCAACTCAAAATGTGCTTGCCATTTGTGATTTTGATATGAGATTCACATATGTGGCTGCGGGCCAACCGGGAGCTTTGCATGATACAAGTGTACTGTACCATGCAATGGCAGTGGATGCTCAATTCTTTCCGCATCCTCCAGAAGGTAAAACAATGACAAACACTTTGTATGGTCAATTTGTAACTCAAATTCTTATGCTATTTTTTATATGCGCAGGCAAGTACTATGTTGTGGATGCGGGCTATCCTAATCGTCCAGGCTACCTATCTCCATACAAGGGCGAAAGATATCATTTACCAGAGTGGCATCGAGGTATAGAACCAAATACTCCAAAAGAAAAGTTCAACCGGATACATTCATCTGTTCGTAATGTTGTTGAACGTTCATTTGGACTACCGAAGATGAAGTGGCAAATTCTTTATAAGATGCCTTCCTTTTCCATGCTCACACAAAAGAAGGTAGTGGCTGCTACCATGGTGATCCACAATTTCATACGTGAGCATGCTAGTGGGGATGTGGACTTTGCTAAATTTGATCGAGATCCGAACTTTGTGCCAACTATCCCAGCAAGATACAACAAATATGCCGTGTCTCGCCATGCTTCTGATACATCAACTACGGAAGCAAGCTTTGTGACTATGGACACATTTCGTGATAGTTTGGCTACATCCATCGCATTAGCTTGGAATTAATGTAATTATGTTCTCAACTATGGATTTGTATCTCAGATTATTTGGTTGGACTTGTATGTCGAATTGTTTGCTTTGATGGATTTTTCGAATTATTTAGGAATTATTATTTTGGATTATCTTGTAAGGTGTTGGAACTTTAATTCAATTCACAAGGTTTATTTGTTGCTAGATGTATCAATGGACA
>Ga0182004_10004410_pt1 | contig 11341 bp, 12 predicted proteins | sample Sormic07211540_1_FD_120479 | JGI IMG/M metagenome (GOLD analysis project Ga0182004, IMG submission 120479) | Endophyte microbial communities from Sorghum bicolor roots, Mead, Nebraska, USA - 072115-40_1 MetaG | ecosystem: Host-associated > Plants > Roots > Unclassified | place: USA: Nebraska...
GTTTGGTTTGTTATTATGCTTATGCTTGATTTGGATTTTTGTAATGAGTGCTGAAACCTTGTGGGCATATCCACAAGTTCCCTAGTTAAGAACCTTAAGTAAGAACATGAATAAATAGTGGTTTGGGGTCATACCCTGTTTCTGTCCTTTGCTGTTTTCTGGAGCAGTCTGCCAAGATTCTGGTATAAATCAAATTTTATTCGCGCAATGTTCATCAAACTTTTCTGGGAATACGTAAACTTTCATATCTTTCCAATGCCGCAAGAATGACCATATTATGTATTATGAGCTGTGAGTTATGACCGTTTAAATTTGAGGTTTCTGTGCAGTCTGGAATTCTAGAATAGTTTCGGTTGTACCCAGTTTTTGATTAAACTAACGTTGGAATCTGTTAATATGATCTAAATGAAAGTTGTATACAATTTCTTTATCTTTCGAACGGTATACAGCATGTATCCTTTTGAACTCTAGAACTCGAGATATGACTGATTTTCTGATCTGCTGATGTTGGATGTTACCCAGAAAATTTCAGATTCCGTTAACTCTTGTAATTGTCATGTTGGACATTACTAAGATGTGTTTATATACCGTGGAATGCAGATGGCAGCAAGGGGAAGAGGCAGAGGCAGAGGTCGTGGCAATGGCAATGGTGGCAATGCCCCAATTACTGTGGAGGAACTCATGCAAACCCAAAATGAGATGATGCACATTTTCATGCAGCACTTGTAGCAACAACCTCCACCACCACCACCACCTTTTCATGTGAGAGATAAGCGGGGAGAGTTTATAAAGGGAAGACCCCCAGTATTTACACACTCAGTTGATCCTATGGAGGCAGATGATTGGCTACGTGCTGGAGAGGCAACTGAACATGGCACAGTGCAATGACTTAGAGAAGGTGTTGTATGCTTCTGGACAACTTCAGGGGGCAGCTCAGACATGGTGGGAGTCATATCAAGCTGCTCGTCCCAACAATGCTTCTCCTATCATATGGCTAGAATTTTGTAGAGACTTCAGAGCTCGACATATAAATGAGGAAATGATGGAGCTCAAGCAAGAAGAATTCAGATCACTCAGGATGGGCTCCATGACTGTGGCAGAATATCATGACACATTTGAATAGTTGGCTCGTTATGCTCCGAACGATGTCAGGGAAGATGCTGATAAGCAGCGTCTATTCATGAAAGGTCTTTACTACGAGCTCAGGTTACAGTTGGCTGGAAACAGCTATCCTACCTTTCAAGCTCTTGTGAATCGTGTCATTGTGCTTGATAATATGCGTTATATGGGAGTTATTTTTGCCAAACAGTTTCTAAAAGGGCTATAACTCCATTAGAGAAGTTGCTTATAGCTAGAGCCAGATTCTAAAAAAATGAGATATAAGTACGGCTACTTGACCGTGATAATGATTTATCCCGGCTTCGCCACTGCTCATAACTGACAGGGCTAATAGATTTTAGACCGGAATGATATATCCTTTTGCTCTTACTAAAAGCTAACTTTCCTAATTATTTATCTATAATAAAAGCAACTAATCCTGTCGGTACCATTTGACTGGGTAGACTAAGAAGCTAACAAGGTTCAAGCCAGAGCTAGACATATTGACTCTAATTCCGAGCATTAGGAAATACCCCACGCGCCATGAGGACCTATCTAGGCCGCTTCAGTAAGCCATATGATATTCACTAACTCATTTTGGCCACTGCCAACAAAAATCCCCCCACACAACTACACAACCAGATCTATAACAGGTTAACAGCACAAAGAAGAAGATTGGGGAGACAACTGCAATAGAAGAAGAGAAGAACAGACATCTATTTGTGCTGCAGGCGAGGACGTACGGGCGAGGAGACCACGACATGCGATGGTACACAGAGACGGACGAGGACAATGACGGATGAGGGCAAAGCAGGGACGAAACTCCGGTGCTTGAGGAAGAGGACGAGAGCAAAGTTTCTAGGCATAGGGGAGAATAAAAACGAGCGGCACCGTATAGAAGTGGAAGAAGGCACAAATGAAAATATGCTCGAAGATAAATAGAAATTCTGTTTTAAAAAATATATTCTTTATCTCAGTAGGTAAATGTCCGTGCGTTGCTACGGGAATCTTATTAAAGTTTTCAATATAATTTCACACAATAAAGATAAGAAAAAATAGCAGGTTATGAGTTCAAATTTTCAAAGCAGTTAGAGTATCAAAAAGTAGTGGATTGAAATAAAGACAAATAAATTTTAACTTGGCTTAGCAACATAATGTTTCGAGCCCCATTCAAATAAATAAGCGCCAAGTTTAGTAACAATGTCAAACTAAGTGCATGAAAGATAAGTCCTCCACAACTATCTCTTTCATTGTCTTTATGCCCGTGATGCGGATAAGATATTCTCGTACGAATAGAGAAATCATGCAACATCGTCAATTTTCATCATACGCCAATAGGTCGATCATAAATTTCTTCAGTAGTCTTTGGTCATCCTAAGTACAAGACAAATTTATATTTTCCTTCTTTGTTGTTTTACCCTAATTAAATATTTAATAATTTTATTTTTTATATATGTGTGATGTTAAAGTAGTATATATTTAGTGTTCTATGTTGTGTTCTGTCATGTTCACGTAGAATACATGTGATATTCTATGAGGTTTCTAATGGTGTTCACTTAGTATATATATGATGTTCTACAAAGTATTTAGTGATTTTCACGTATTATATATGCATATGTTCTATAATATATTTAGTGATGCCCTATGATATATTTAGTGATGTTTACTTAGCATACATGTGATGTTCGATGTTCTACTTAGTGATTTTGTTCTATAATATATTTAGCGATATTTTATGATGTTTTCTGTGATATTCACTCAATATACATGTGATGTTTTATGACGTATTTAGTGATGTTCACATATTATATATGTGATATTCTATAATATATTTAATGATGTTCTATGATATATTTAGTGATGCTAATGTTCTATAAATATATTTACGATATTTGAAAAGTAACCCTTTGATATTCTTTAAATTTTTTCTCTATCATGTGTTTTCTTTTTTTCCTTATGTTTTTTGCTCTAGATTTTATTATCATTTTTATCTATGTTATGCATTTATTTATTTTTATGTATATTGTAATATCAGTTTTATAAACCTAAAACCAAAATATTATTCTTCTAAATTGATAACATTTTCTTAGAACATTGTCTATTGAACCTAGAATATTGTCTGTACTTAATAAAAGAAAATATTTATCTTTATAAGATAAATATTCATTAATAAAAATTTATCTAAATATATCCATGTGTGATCTGGTTTCAAAGGATTTATTATAAGAAATTTAATGGTGCAATCAGAATTTAATTTAGATCTCAGTTTTAGGAGTTATGACATTTTTTAATTCGTTAAAAATGTTTTTGCATGCGTGGGTGAGTGTGGCCTGCGTTGATGGTATAGCGTGTTATTCGTGCGCTGTGACATTTCCTACTCCTTGCCTACGGTGCAGTTTTTAGTTGTAGCGAAGTAAAAAAGAATACGAGTATGGGAGTCGTAGCTTCACCACGGTTGTGGTAGACGGGTCTTCTTCGTAATTTTTAGTAGTAGATAGCTCATTTAGGCCTTGTTTACTTCCACCTTAAATTTCAAAATTTTCAAGATTTCCTGTCACATCAAATCTTTAGACGCATGTATGTAATATTAAATATAGACAAAAATAAAAACTAATTACATAATTTGGTCGAAATGTACGAGACGAATCTTTTGAGCCTAGTTAGTCTATGATTGAACAATAATTATTACAAACAAACGAAAATACTACATTATCACGAAAATTTTTCATTCGTGAACTAAACACAGCCTTAAAAAAAACAAGCCTAGAACCGCTCGATTCCTGCGTCGGCCCTAGCCACAGTTCCCACATCAAATCCCAGCCCATAAGACCCAACCCAACCCGAGTACCCGACCAAGCAATCCGCGTCTCGCGCCCACACCAACCCCCTCCGACCACACCAATCTCCGCCCCCGCATTCCGTCGAACACCTCGTCCGCACTCGCACCCACCCCATCCCACCCCACCAACAACACCCACCACCACCCACCACCCACATGTGCGCCCTCCTCGCGTCGACCACCGCTATATATCCCCGCTCCCCCTCCATCACCTCGCGTCCTTCCCTCCGCCTCCGCCCCCGCCCCCGCCTCCGCCCCCCGCCCCCTCCTCGCCTCCGCCAGTCCTGTCAACCCCTCCCACGCCGCCGCCATGGACCCCGTCGCCACATGGGGGCTAACCCCGCTCGCCGGCGCCGACCCGGAGATCTACGACCTCCTGGAGCGCGAGAAGCGGCGCCAGCGTCGCGGCATCGAGCTCATCGCCTCCGAGAACTTCACCTCCTTCGCCGTCATGGAGGCACTCGGCTCTCCGCTCACCAACAAGTACTCTGAGGGCATGCCCGGTGCCCGCTACTACGGCGGCAACGACGTCATCGACGAGATCGAGAACCTCTGCCGGTCACGCGCGCTCGCTGCCTTCCGCCTCGACGCCGCGTTCTGGGGCGTCAACGTGCAGCCCTACTCGGGCTCCCCCGCCAACTTCGCCGCTTACACCGCGCTGCTCAACCCGCACGACCGGATCATGGGGCTTGACCTTCCCTCCGGCGGACACCTCACTCACGGCTACTATACTGCCGGCGGGAAGAAGATCTCCGCCACCTCGATCTACTTTGAGAGCCTGCCGTACAAAGTGAGCGCCACCACCGGGTACATCGACTACGAGAAACTCGAGGAGAAGGCACTTGACTTCCGCCCCAAGCTCATCATCTGCGGTGGCAGCGCGTACCCGAGGGACTGGGACTACTCCAGGCTCAGGGCCATCGCCGACAAGGTCGGGGCCCTGCTGCTCTGCGACATGGCGCACATCAGCGGACTCGTCGCCGCGGAGGTACAACGTTCATTGATAACAATGATCTCGATTTACTAGTTGGTTTCATGAAATTGGATCTTCATGCTGTGCTATCCTGTTGAAATGGCAATTGGATAGATATGGTAGATGTGGTGGTTTAGATTCTACTTGGGATCAGATCTGAGGGCCTATTCCAAAAAAATTTAGGTTTTTTTTCATCGTTTTGCAAGATGGAACTAAACACCATGCAAATTTTTTTGGCAAAAATATGGTTATTCTCCATTTTGAATTTTGGCCTGGCCAAAAAAACAACCAAAAGAGTCTCATGAGGGCAATAAATTCTGCATTTTGGATAAAACTAAACATGACCGTGATTTTTTTTTTTTGCATTTTGCATTCTATCATTGCAAAGTAGTTGGCATTTTGCATTTATTTGGAACTAAACACTCCCTTAGTGTTTAGGAACATATATGGACGCTGGCTGTCTGTCTTTTTGTGCATTGTCTTGGATTGTTTAATCGCATATTATAGATCCAAGTGTTCTGCAAGTTTACTGATTTAGGAAATTTTATATGGACACCTGCTGTCTGTCGTTTTGTGCATTGCCTTGTTTTATATATATCAAAATGTGGCTTGTAATTGTGGAAATGGATATTGTTGGCCTTCTTTAGTTTGTCTAAAAAATATATTCTTTTGATGGTGATAGATCTGATATTCCATTTATTTTGGTGCTTTGTTTCTCAATGGATATGAACCTGTGCACTCAGATAGTCACTGTACCAATTGAAACCTTTGCATGAGTTCTCAACAATTTTTACTCTTTGACGACAATATATAAGAGAACTCATGCATAGTTGTGCTTTTGCAAATCACATTGCACATCCTTGTGCACATTACTGCTTATGAAATTTGGGTTCATGCATGTTAACGTCACAGTGGTTTTCTTTGGTCTACTTTTGTTATGCAGTAATCATGCATGTATAGGCAATCCACAGTGGAATCTAATGAACACTGCTGTGAGGCATGCAGAATTCTAACTTAACTTTAGTGTGTAGACTTAGTTAATGCACTATTTTAGGGCCATAGTACAGAACGTGATAAGATTTGGCTAATCCTTTTGTCCTTCTTTGAGTACTGGGGTCGGAAGGCACTTAGGGCCTGTTTGGTTAGCCCCTCCTAAAGTTTAGTCAGCTAAATGTAGTCCCATTTAGTCAATTTTCACCCAGACACTGATTAAATGGGACTAAATGGGCTTTAGCCAACTAGTCACTAAATTGTTGCTAGAAGGGACTAAACCTCATCTTTTAGTCACTTTGGAGCTACTAAAAGGGACTAAAAGGCCTCTTTTAGTCTCTTTTAGTCACCCAAACAAAACACCCAGTGACTAAAGTTCAGTCCCTGGTTTGGGTGACTAACGTTTAGGAGGGGGAAACCAAACTAGGGCCATAATACAGAAGGTGATATTATTTGGCTAATGCTTCCATATTGTCGTTTTGAGTACTGGAGACCGGACGAGACCTGAAGAGATGATTCACTACAAATGTTTAGTTAGTTGAATAATCTGTGTTAAAAAAATCTCACTATTTTCCTTACTCCATTTCAGGAAGCTGCAAATCCTTTTGAATATTGTGATGTGGTTACCACTACCACACACAAGTCTCTTAGAGGGCCAAGGGCTGGCATGATCTTCTACAGGAAAGGCCCTAAGCCCCCCAAGAAGGGCCAGCCTGAGGGTGCTGTGTATGATTATGAAGACAAGATCAACTTTGCTGTGTTCCCATCTCTCCAAGGTGGCCCTCACAACCACCAGATTGCTGCACTTGCTGTTGCTCTGCAGCAAACTATGACACCTGGCTTCAAGGCCTATGCAAAGCAAGTGAAGGCCAATGCTGTTGCAATTGGAAACTATCTCATGAGCAAGGGCTACAAGATGGTGACTGATGGAACTGAGAACCACCTTGTTCTCTGGGATCTCCGCCCTCTTGGCTTGACTGGTATGCAAATTAACATCTAATTCGGCTTCATTTTCAAGGGGCCATATTATAACTTGTTTTAATGTTGTCTTATATCTGCAGGAAACAAGGTTGAAAAACTCTGTGACCTTTGCCACATCACATTGAACAAGAATGCTGTCTTTGGTGACAGCAGTGCATTGGCTCCGGGTGGTGTCCGCATTGGTTAGTATCATTTAATTTGTTCATTACTTCTACTGTGGTGCAAGCCTCAATAAAGTGTTAGTACAACATTGCTATCCACATGTCAGTTTGAAAATTTGGGATGGTCTTTGAACCTTTCTTAATGAAGAGGCAATGTGTCTAGACATTTCCTTGGTGTCTGGCCCTGGTATGCCCATCGTTGCCAAGCCAAAATTTGGCTACCATTTGGTTGGGTGACAATTTAGATTAGGCCTCTCATTTGGCCACATAGTTCATCTTTTCATCTTGGTGACCAATAAGCCAAAATCTTGGCCACCAAAGTGATGGCCCTGATTCTGGCATGCAAAAAATTGACTTGGCCTCCCCATGGCAAATTTATGGCTAACCAAACAGCCCCAAAATGATTCCCGAAAGCGTTAAACTTCCAATATTTCTGGACATTTGTTCATGTTGCATGAGATGATTCGTATGCCCTCCTCTGCCAAGTGTAATCTTTTAAATTCTGAATTGCAAGTATATTTTATTGGACTGTTATACACTGGTTACAATTGTCCTAAATCCATAGAGTGATTATTGTGCCTTTATTTGGTCCTTCTTCCCTATGAAGGGATGTACTCCTGAAGAATCATCTGATCTCTTGAACTGTTGCAGTTAGATTAATAGTTCTGGTTCCATTTCACTTTACTGTTCTTCACATTTTTCCTTTGCAGAATAGTTTAGCTCTTGCAAATGTTAGTGAGTTGGTTGTCAAGATCCAAAGTTCCAAACCTTGTCACAAAATACATGGCCTACATGTGTAATCCAAGGCTTATTGGTTGTCCAGTATTGTCCTCTAATTCTTTACCCTGAAAGTAGTGCATGTTAACACTTTAACACAGCTAAGAACTCTACTGGAAAACAATGTCGTACAATAAAATACTGCAACCCGATCTTCAGAATAGAACATGTATTCATGTGTACTGGTGCTTTCAGCGGTGCTGGTATTATCTCATATTAACCTCTGGAAGGAAATTCTGTTACACAAGTCTACAACGTTCCTGGAATGCTTAAACAAAGTTTCTCATATATTCTTGCTATATAGTACAATATCAGTCACGCATCTTTGCTATTCACTTCAGGTGCGCCAGCAATGACCTCGAGGGGTCTAGTGGAGAAGGACTTTGAGCAGATTGGAGAGTTCCTCCACCAGGCGGTGACCATCTGCCTGAACATTCAGAAGGAGTACGGCAAGCTCCTCAAGGACTTCAACAAGGGCCTGTTGAACAACAAGGACATTGAGAACCTCAAGACCCAGGTGGAGAAGTTCGCCGACTCTTTCGACATGCCTGGGTTCACGCTTGAGAGCATGAAGTACAAGGAGTAGATGTCTCCCGTGTATAACAAGGCCCTCTTGTACCAATGTTTTTCTTGGCCATGGCGGAGGGTGCCATGGCACTGCACTGCCACACTTAAGGTGATGATGGCTTATGGATTTTGTCTACAACGTCAGCAGTATAGGCTCACAAGTGCCCCCTGCCCTCTGGTTTGGTCGCCTTCGGTTTATCAGGTTTTCCTTTGGTACTTGTTCGCAGGGAGTCATGAAAATGTCAATCAGGTGTTTGCCAATAATAATTCCGTGGTTTCAGCCAGCAGCTTTTTTTATAAATTAGTATCACCTATTTTTGCCACGTTGGTCACGCTTTCATCCCCACGGGTCACTACCACTAGACGCAATTTCGTTGCCACCTTGCGCCAGGCGTTATTTTGCGACATTGCCAAGGACTGTATTCACCAAATCGTGCTTATAGATCAAGCAACCTAAGAGTGAAGCGATGCTTGAAGAAAAGAGATTATTTTTTAATTCTCTTGTGGCTAATCATAAGCTTAAGGTGTTCCTACAATATTTCTATAGCGACGTTAAATGCTTAAGGTTATCTTTTTGCAATATTTTGGTAGCCATAAGTAGGCGTTTGGATTGTGGCCTCACAAGGGGAGCCCTGCTCACAGCTCACGCATGTCAATCTAGTCCAGGGGCTTGGAAATCTTCAACCTTGGGGAGCTGTCTGGCTCAAACGTCGCACACGTCAATCTGGCTCAAACGTCGCACACGTCAATCTAGGGAGTGTTTAGTTCCCCCCCTATTTTAAAAATTTTCAGGTTTTGATTCATCATTTTATAAAATAGAACTAAACACTATGTAAATTTTTTGATAAAAAGGTGGTTATTGTTTATTTTAGATTTTGGCTTCAAGAGGTAAAAAAAAAAACGCAAAAGAGCCTCATGAGACAATATATTCTATATTTTGGATGAAATTAAACATAACCCTAAAAACTTTGACATTAGAATTTGACATCATTCTAATGTAGTTGACATTTTGTATTTTGCATTTTTTTTAACTAAACACCCCATAGGAACTGTCTCACTCAAACGTCTTCCCTAGTAACGATCCAAATAATTCTTAGGAACATCTATAACAGCTTCCCAATATAATTTACCTAATAAGCGACAAAGATAATCAATACTACATTTTAGGCTATTAAGGAATAAGGGCGACGCTGTAGTAGATGAACAAAAATCTTCCCAAATACGTAGAATCTACTTGTTAGATTATACTTTATTTATTTTCTTTTTTATTTCTTTTCTCTTTCCTCAGCATATCTTCTCTCACACTATGGCGAGAAGCCGAGCGTGCCTTGCTCATTTTACTGTGCCACATGTGCCTCCACTTCGATTTCCTGTTGTCGGCAGAGTATTTTTTGAGTCGTCTGCCATCTCTTGTTCTGTGCTTTTGTTGGCAATGAGGAAGTTGGGCAAGGAGTTTGTGGCATTGGCCTTGACCTCGCATGTGTTGGTCGCAGGGTGGTCGAGCCAATGAGCTTGCGTGAGACCTTGTTGAATGGGGACAAGATGTTGAAGGAGGAAGGGTCTAGAACTTGCCCAGACGACATGGATGGCTCTAGGTGTTCCGGTGTTACAACCGTGGTGCACAATGAGCTCTAGTATGGGTTTGGATTGACACATTCCATTAGAGGAGATAAGCAACTTCCTCTTTATTTGAGGGGAGATAGTGAGCTTTTTAATTTAACCAAAAGCTATTAGAGGGTAATTGGAGCAAGAAAAAAAATCCTATCTCTTCTAATATACTTCCTCCATCCCAAGTTGTAAGTCATTCCAAAAAAGTTAGAGAGTCAAAGCATGTCAACATTGACCAAAATTATAGAGAGAAGTTACAAAGATGTAAAACATCAAATAGATATAATATGAAAATATAATTAATGAACAATGTAATGTTACTAAGTTGACACCATAAACATTATTATCTTATCATATAAATTTGGTGAAGCTTCAGATGGTTTGACTCTCCAAAATTTTTAGAATGATTTATAATTTGGGATGGAGGGAATAGTTGTTTATGGAGATTGAAAAGCATCTAGGTCCCTAATGAGTTTCGGTGATTAATGACTATGTTGATTACTGTGACTAACGTGTGTTTTGCAGAGACAAAGTCATTAGTGTTAGGTCATGGTAATAGGTACTCGATGGACAGGGACGTTCATGCCCAATTAATAGTGGAAATGTCTAAGTGCCATATGGTGAAGAAGGGCACTTAGAGTAGTTTAGGACTTTGCTTTCCTTTGACCGTATTATTAAGAGGGGCATTGGTCTAGTAGCTTGACCTAGCCAAGGCTTTAGGTTTAGGTGTGGTGCACACTTAGTAAACCTAACACTAGGCAGCTCAGAGTTAGTCCTTAGATCGAGAGGAACAAACTTCGTTTTGGAGAGACCGCGTTTCGACGAAGTTTGGGTGCCTAAGTAGGCACCAGACGCAGCACCGGACGCTATTTGAGTGCGTCTGGTGAGGTTGACTTGAGTCAGAGTGACTGGGTGCCTAGGGTTAGGCACCGGACGCTAGCACCGGACTCACCGAGTAGCGTCCGGTCCTATACCCAGGGAGGTCCAAAGGTGACCAGGGCACAGGACGCTAGCATCGGACTCACCAGATAGCGTCCGGTCCTAAACTCAGGGAGGGTGTAAGTTTTACTCTCACACCGGACGGTGTCACCGGACCCTATCAGGTAGCGTCCGGTGCTCTGTCAGAGAGAGTACAGTTAGCTGTTATGAGGTCACCGGATGCTCTGTGCAGTGCATCCGGTGCAACATAACCAGCGTCCGGTGCTCCTGTTTTCAGTGTATAACGGTTGGCCGGCCCTTGGACTTGATGGGGAGTATTTATACTCCTCCACCTCGTCCATGGGAGGTCTCTTGCCCATTTGATCAGTTGAGAATCACCTTGTGGTGCAAGAGAGAAGCAAGAGCCTA
>Ga0182004_10004411_pt1 | contig 11339 bp, 7 predicted proteins | sample Sormic07211540_1_FD_120479 | JGI IMG/M metagenome (GOLD analysis project Ga0182004, IMG submission 120479) | Endophyte microbial communities from Sorghum bicolor roots, Mead, Nebraska, USA - 072115-40_1 MetaG | ecosystem: Host-associated > Plants > Roots > Unclassified | place: USA: Nebraska...
GGGTAAGAATTACCCGTCGGGTGCGGGTACGGAATGAATTTCTTACCCGTCTGTTTTCGCGGGTAACCCGATGGAATAGATTTTGACCTGGCGGGTGCGGGTACGGGTGGCAAGTACCCATCGAGTACGTACCCGTTGCCATTCCTACCCACTAGGGTTAGAACATCTCAATCTCTTATTTGCATACTCCCTCCGTACTCGATTTTGTTGACGTTTTAGACAGGATTGTGCTACCAAAGAATGATTAAGTAGGGGTTAGTTTTCCTATTTCGCCCCTATTAAATAGCATTGCGATTGCTTCTTTGACAATAATCTGCCATAGCTCGAGTGGCGTGAGCTCCGTGGGCCGAGGCTGGAGGTCGCTGGTTCGAGTCTTGGAGCCACCCTTTTTCTTTTGCATGGCTACAGCCCGTGTTGCGGCCTTTAATCACGCTCGTGCGAGAGTCCACAAGTCGCTCACGCGAGAGACAAGAATAGGCGACGTTCAAGTAACGAGGCATATAGTGATTAATGGCTAGAGTTGAACGTATGCATGCAAGCCAAGGGCAAACCCGTCCAGGCAGGGCAGCGCGAGCATATAACGTCAAGCTTTGCGAAATCGTGGAGGGAGCCCAGAACGTCAACAAAATCGAGTACGGAGGGAGTATGTACGATCACGCGTGCGTGTAGAGTGTGTGGACTGTATGCGTTCAAGTTGTATCTTCTTAAAAGAAAAAATACTAGCAGCAGAGAGAAAAATATAGGGGGACTCGAATGTTGAAATTGGAGTTATTACAAACACATTTGCCCCGTATCAAAGTGACTTTATAATTTTATGGTGCACCCCTGCTACTTTGTACCAGTACTTAGCAAGTGTACAATGACTAGGTGAAAGGAAGCAAGCAGAGGGGGGCATGCATGGCCTTGTTTAGTTTCCATCTAAAAACTTTTCATCCATGAAACATTAAATGTAAACGAAATCAAAAACTAATTGTACAGTTTGGTTGTAAATCACGAGACGAATCTTTTAAGCCTAACCAGTTCATAATTAGTCATAACTGCTACAGTAACCCACATGTGCTAATGACAGATTAATTAGGTTTAATAAATTCATCTCGCAATTTCCATACGAGCTATATAATTTATTTTTTTATTAGTATCCAAATACTCTTTCTAATATTTTATAAAACATTTGATATGACACTAAAACTTTTCAGTCCCAACTAACAAGGCCTTGTTTAGTTGGCAAAAATTTTGGATTTTCGTGTACTGTAGCACTTTTCATTTGTTTGTGGTAAATATTGTCCAATCATAGACTAATTAGGATCAAAAGATTCATCTCGCGATTTACAGAAAAACTGTGTAATTAGTTTTTGTTTTCATCTAAATTTAATACTTCCCGTCACATCGAATCTTGCGGCACATGCATAAAGTATTAAATATGGTCAAAAACAAAAACTAATTACACAGTTTATGTGTAAATCACGAGATGAATCTTTTGAGCCTAGTTAGTCCATAATTAGATAATATTTATCACAAACAAATGAAAATGCTACAGTAGCCGAAATTTTTTCATTATGACAAGGCCTGACTATCTCCAACAATCGTCACCCAAAATACAAGACCCATTTGTCATTTGGGTAGCGCTACAGGTAAAAGGTTCCATACCTATTTTTAGTCTTCTCCAACAATAAGACCTAAAAGACAACACTATCTGCAAATGGGTCTCGAAGAGAGAGGATACCCAAATTTGGGTTATGTCTCTCCTGATACCCAAAATGGGTCTTCTGTTTGGGTACTCTGTTAGAGGCTATATGTATTGTGTTGGAGCCCCCATTTTAGAGTTCCCAAATGGGTCTCCGAGACAGCCTAAAGGAGAGAGAGGACCGGAGGTCGTCGGAGGAGGAAGGAGACGCGAGGCAAAGTTGGATGACAAGGGAAAGCACCACCGGCTGGAGAAAGGAATCCACGGCCGCACTAGGCACCCCGGTGGCAGACTGGCAGTGCGTGCTCCTACTGCAATTCGGAGCCCTGCAGCAAAAGCTCCTCAAAGCTTTCCCCCGGGCCGGGCCCCGACCAACAACAACACTTGTACCAGCGAGACCCGAGCGAGCAAGAAAGAAACCCCACTCCCAACCCCCTCCCTCCACCCACATGGCGCTCCAGGCGCAGGCCACCGCGTCGCCGTCGCCGTCCCCCTCGCCGACGCGCGGGAGGACGGGCAGCGGCGAGTGGCCGGACGACGCGGAGAAGCTCCCCATCGCCGCCACCGCTTCCCCGGCCCGGTCCTCGGACGCCGTCGAGCTCGTCGTCGTCGCCTCCACGCGCCACGCCGCCGCCGCCAAGTACGTGCCGCGGCGGTCCACGTCGCACACCGCCGATCCGAACCCAGGCCGCGGCGGCGGCGGCGGCTCCGCCGGGTGGTACTCGTGGAACGGCGGACGCACCCGCACCGCGGCACCGCCGCGTCACGCTCGCGCCGATCCGCCGCCGGCCCCGCCGCGGCGCCAGCAGCCTGTGGAGGCCCCGCCGCCCCCGCCCCCGCCTGCGCCCGCCCCGGCTCTGCCTCCTCCGGTTCCCCCTTCCCCTCCCGCCCCGGCTCAGGCTCCGGTTCCTCCTTCCGCTACCGCCCCGGCTCCTGCTCCGGTTCCGGCTCCAAGGGCCTCGTCGCCTCATGTGCAGTTCAGGTCGGCCGACCAGGTCGTGCCAAACATCCTGTCGCGCAAGCGCCGGGCCGCGGCGATGCAGCGCACCGCGCTGCTGGCCAGGGGCGCCGCCGCGGGGCTCTGCCTCGCCGCGCTCGCCGTGCTCGCCGCCGACACCCGCAAGGGCTGGGCCCGTGACTCTTACAGCAACTACACCCAGTTCCGGTACGCGCGCGCACACAAACAGATGCGCCCAAAATAAATTCCCTTCGATTCCGTTTACTCGCATGTTAGGGTTCTATTTCTATATATCTTGGGTTGGCGATTCCGTTTAGGCGTCAGACATTCATTCTGCTGCTGCGTGCGCAGGTACTCGGAGGCCGTGAACGTGATCGGCTTCATCTACTCGGTGTTCCAGTTTGTCGCGCTCGTCGAGCTCATGAGAAGGAACAAGCATTTGATTCCTCATCCCAAGCGTGATCTCTTCGACTTCACCATGGATCAGGTTTGTTTGTGCCTGCCTCGTGTTGCCTTTACCGTCCTATGCTTCTTTAGGGCTGTGCAACTGCTTGTCCTGTCCTCCTGATTATTATTTTGGGGAGGAAGAGGAATCAGGATGAAGTCATCTTGCCGAAGCAAAGTATAAGCTTTTTAACCTGGTGAAGATGTCTTACTTGTGACTAGTGATATACTCCGTAGTTACTTTATGCTCCATTTGGTGCCTCAGTCACTATCAGCATGGTTAGATCATTGCCGCCTTGGTATGCACCCCAAATGTCTGCATTTTGATTGTCCTATCCCGTGCTAAACTTTGCATCATCCAAATTTGCGATGAATTGTTATACCTGTTAATAGCTACTTATGTGAAGTTGAGTAGAGAATACTCAGCATCAGTGTGGAAATAAAACCTAGCTGATTGATGAATTGTTATGGCTGTTAATAGCTATTTATTGAAGTTGAGTAGAGAATACTCAACATGAGCGTGGAAATAAAACCTAGCTGATTGGTTGCTGCATACTACTTTGCATCCCTGACTACTCCTGTTACTTTATACATGAGTATCAGCAAGATCATTGCCATGTTCGACATATTTCATTTTCACGTTCACTGCATCCATGTTCACATGTAAACTGAGGGAATGAGCAACTGATGATCTTGCTTAGTTAATATATCCTCAAGCAAACCGAAATTATTTCACAGTGACTATGTGCTCAAGTGCATAGAATTGCAGGATCATTAGCTGGCCCCTTCCTGGTTTCTTATCTGAATTGAAGAGTTACAAGACCACAATATTGATGTGTAGCACCTTTATTGTGGTGTCACTATACTAGTGTCAATTTTACTTCTTATTTTGTCAGTTACACAAACTTGAGACTGCCTCCTTGATGCTTACATTTGAGGTGAGTCGTCTCAATTTTCCCTGTTTCTGAGCACGTGATAGCTAGTGCCAGAATTGACTTCAGTGGAGGGTTAGATAGATAGTTTAGATGGCCAACTTCATCAACTATCCCACAATCACATTAGTTTCAAGGTTGACACTGGCAGTGTTATTAAGTCGTCTGATTAATCATGATTAGTCATCCTAATCGCTACTCTGGACTCGACTAGGAGCTACAACCCAATTAGGCTGATTAGTTTTCTGGCCGTGTGATTAGTCGCCGACTAGGGTTGAACAACCAGAAACATAATGCAATTGCTGGGCAGCTGAGACATCGGGTGTATCTAGGATGGCTTGGGCCACTTGGGCTTTTTTTTTTTTGGCCCAATTTGCAACCCTTCTCATCCTAGCTGCTGCCCGTCTGCGAAGATGAGCTCCTCCTTCGATGGTACTTTCTCCATTCCTCCATTTTCTTGAGATCTTATTCCTGAATCTTGACTGCTGCAGTAGCAGTGTAGCAATTCCTCTTTCCTCTGCTTGTCTGCCATTTACTTATGTGTATGTCTACTGCTACTGGTGGGTGCTGGCTTGTGGCTTGGCTGCAACATTTGTGTAGATTTGGTTATGTATATGACATATATTAGTCCTGACATTGTGACATATAGGGGGGCGACTAGGCTTGACTAGTCGCACTGGTCGACAACTAATCACGACTAGTTGCCTGGTCGGTCCCTTCGCGAACAGAATCAACTAGGTGACTTGATAACACTGGACACTGGAGTAAAATCACCATCGGTCAAATTTTATCAAAACTGTGCATTGGAATTTCTCCGTTTCTCCCCCTTCTCTGCCCCAACTATATGAATAGAGAACTCTTAAGGTAGTATGCAAATGTATACCCGAATTCCCAGAGATGAGCTTTGCTTTCTTGATGTTTTCTGCTTTTCAATTCAATCTCTGCAAGTGGATGCCAATGCTGATTTCTTCTTTTGTTATTTCAGGTGCTAACATACCTTCTGATATCGTCATCGTCATCAGCAACTGCTCGAGTAAGTGATTTGATCGACAACTGGGGGAGTGATCCCTTCCCCAGCATGGCGAATGGCTCCATCGCCATATCTTTCCTGGCATTTGCAGTTTTCGCCATCTGCTCCCTTATCTCCGCATACAATCTGTTCCGCCGAGACGTGTAGCTGCTCTTTGTCAACTTGATGCCCTTCTATGGCCAAAGTTTTCAGTGCGGACTTCAACATTGTGTTGTACTTGTACATGTATATATATGTGATGGGAACTCTAAACTTCTAGCAATAATATTATCAACATATTGAAGGGCAGCTGACTTCTGTGGTCAACGAAATTCAAAAGTTCTAGTGACTCTGAATCAAAGTAATTTTACTGCATGACATCAACACCAAGGTAATCAATTGGTGTGCAATCACCCACACACCTATACTATACTACGAATCAAGGTTGAATCTATCATTTCCAGTTCACTGGATTTTGTGTCGAATGAAAGAGGGCTAATTCAGCCCAGTTCTTATAAGCTAACGAACCCCCAAGCCCCAGCTCGATGAACTGCAAGACATTGCCGTCTACTTGCACTGCAGCTGCCTCTGCAACGGCTTGGAGCTCCACGTGACCTCCTGCACGGCGGCCGGGAAGATGACCGTGGGCTTCCTCCTGCTCTCCTCCAGGTAGGGGAAGTCCTCGGTGAAGTGCAGGCCGCGGCTCTCGCGCCTGGCCAGCGCGCTCTTGACGACGAGCTTGGCGCAGCAGAAGAGGTTGCGCATCTCGCAGGCCTCGATGCCCACCATGGTCGGCTTCCACCCCCGCCGGAACAAAAACTCCTCCCACTCCGACTCCATGTCGCCGATCTTCCACTCGGCCTGCTTCAGCCGCCCCGTCGACCGCACGATGCCGACGTACTCCCACATCACCGACTGCAGCTCCGTCCTGGCCTGCCTCGTCCGCTCCACGATGTCCGACAGCGCGCCGTCGCCCAGCGACGACCACGGCAGCGTCGGCCGCGCCCATCTCGCCGCCAGGGAAGCGTCGCCGTCGCCGTCGCCGTCGCCGTCGGCGTCCAACATGTGGTCGATGGACGGCTGCACCGCCCTCCTGGCGAACACCAGCGCCTCCAGCAGCGAGTTGCTCGCCAGCCGGTTCGCGCCGTGCAGCCCCGTGCACGCGACCTCGCCGGCGACGTACAGGCCCTTCACGTTGGTCTCCCCCTGCAGCCCGGCCCGGACGCCGCCGCACATGTAGTGCGCCGCCGGGACCACCGGGATGGGCTGCCGTGTGATGTCCAGGCCGTACCGCAGGCACTCGGCGGCGATGTTGGGGAAGTGAGCAAGAACCTTCTCTCTTGGCTTGTGGCTGATGTCCAGGAGGACGTAGTTCTCGCCTCGCTTCTTCAGCTGGTCATCTATGCTCCTCGCAACCACATCTCTTGGCGCCAACTCGGCGCGATCGTCGTACATGGGCATGAATCTCTCCATGGACTGATTGTAAAGAATTCCTCCGTCTCCTCTGACCGCTTCCGTTATGAGGAATGCATTCTCTCTTCTTGTCTTTGGCTTGATTGGCAGGCCCTCATCTGAAAGTGCAGTTGGATGGAACTGCACAAACCTGACAATGCAAAGTAGACACTTTTTTAGTTATGATATGAACACTAGTCATATAATAAGTAGAAGAAAAACTGAATTAGGAACAATTGAAGGCGTAGAAATTTGCAAGGTACCTACTGCTACAAACAAACAGAATCCTAGTGTATAAATTTTAACTAGCGAATAATAGGGATGGCTACAAATTTTTATATGTTTTATATTGAGACAAAAGGGGTGAGGATATCTCAGAGCAACAGAAACTCACTCCATATTGGATATTACAGCCTGAGCACGATGAGACATCGCGATTCCATCCCCTGTAGCTACCTGAAACATCAAATTTCAAGGAATCTGTTCACCTACTAATAATTGTATACTACTGAAAAAGCATGTTGGCTTTAGCAGAATAGACAACAGAAAGATAATGACAGACGTTGGCTTAAATAAAAGATATTAAAGAGTGCAGTATCCTGAACAATACCAGTGGATTGGTGGTTGTGGGATATATATGGCCAACTCCTCCTGATGCAAGCAGTGTCACTTTCGAGATGAAACGGACTACCTGGATAACATAAGAACAGTTTTTGACAAGAGTGGTGCCAAAAGTTTATAACTGAAACAACAAACGACACAAGAGGAAATGAGGCACACTTGTAAAAGAGTGTAAGAAAACTAAAAGATATACCTTCTGAGTTTCAATGTCTATCGAATCCACTCCATAGCAATATATTTCACCATTTTTCTGCAACAGAACAGTGCATATTAGTCAGCAACCCCTCCTGTTTCATCTAAAAAAAATACTTTAAGTGGAGAGTTTACAATTGGAGGAGGAAATTAGGCATATCATGGCACAGTACATATTTACACCTACATGACATAATTGTAATTGGCTTCGTTTCCATAAAAAGAACATGTAACAAGGTCATGGAAGTTCCTGTGACTTAAAAACAAATTAATTCAGCAAAGGCATTGAAAGTTGGGAAATTGAGCAAAAACAAGGACAATGTGTCAAATTTGAGTGTAAATCTGAGAACAGAGGTGGGGAAATGATCAAATAGAAAGGCAAATTGCAAGTTAATCACCACCGAGTATGACATTTTAAGGTTGCGTTTTAGAGGCCACAAATAGAAAGGCAAATTGCAAGTTAATCACCACCGAGTACGACATTTTAAGGTTGTGTTTAAGAGGTCACTATCGACAAACATGTGGATCGAAAAGCGACGATAGAAGGCCATTAAGATCCGATCTCTTGGCCTTGTCGCTTCCTGCACTGTTTCCTGAAAAGTGAGCACTTCAACAACCATGTTCTGAAACCTTTTTTATACTCTGGACTGCTTTAAGCCTACGGCCACTAATTATAAGCAAGTTCCACTATTTTAGCTGTTTCTAAAATGTTCTGTTATTTTGTTGTTTTGTAAAGTCAGATGACGGAAGGAAATCATTAATCTGGCCAATCACCAGTTCGCAAACAGTTTTGTGTAGTCCAAGGCTAGTTGCCAGGTACCAATATATATGTTGATGAAGGCAATCAGGAAAACAACATGCACACAACTATATAGAAGGCAGCGTTCAAAAGTAACAGAAGGAAAAAACCACATGCAAAAACACACCCAATGGAGTATTATCCGCCAAATAAACTAGAGATCAATGACTGGCATAAGAAGAGTATATACCAACCTGGCATGTCAATAGATCAATAGCAAAGTGATGACCAAACAACGATATGTTATCATCATTGTCAACTGCTTGAAGTAGTGCTCTTTCAATCTCTCTTCCAGTCATATCAGCAGAATGGACAATCCTGTTGTGAGAATGTCCACCTTCCCTTGCAAGGTGCAGCCTACCGTCTTCACCATGGTCGAATGAGGCACCCATGGCAATTAGTTCCTTGACACGCTCTGGACCTTCTGTGCAAACTACCTAAAAAACAGCATAAAGGTTATTTATTAGCTAACAAATATGAATTAGCAACTGTACAAATGGAGGGAAGAATTTGTTCACAAGCGATGATTTGCTGTAAAATGTGTCAATACGACGTTGAGAACATTGAATGACTACTGTGAGGATGGTGGATGCTAAAAGCTTACCCTGACGGTCTCTTCGTCACACAGATAAGCCCCGGCAACAATTGTGTCTTCCATGTGACTTTCTACAGAATCCGAGGGGCATAGAACGGCGCTAACACCGCCTTGTGCATAGTTTGTGTTGCTCTCATAAGGCTCTGCCTTGGTGATAATAGCAACAGAGCCGTGCTTTGAAACTTCCAGAGCATACCTTAGGCCAGCGACACCACTGCCAATAACCACGAAATCGAAGAATTTTGTGGTATCATCTTGCAGGCAGGAAAAAGTAGAGGCTCTGGTGGCGCTGATCCTGTGTCTCACATGATGCTGGGAGACAGTAGCAGATTTTGCGCCCATGAAACGAGGCACGGTACCTAGTCTGCTTAAGCAGAATTAACACACTGTCATCAGACTAAACAATGCAACAGTGATACCACAGGAAGGAGCTGTCACATGAGAGGCGCAAATTGCTATAACTAACTCGATTAACTGAAAATGCTTTACATGTTTGGTCCTTATTTTAGCTATAAATTCGGTCAGCTTGGAATTCCTATACGGCTTCTTTTCCAAAAGTAGTAAAGAATAAATGTGGAGAACAACTTTAAGCGATGAAAATCAATGCCCGAAAGTTGAACAGCTTGATTAAGAATGATATATAGAACTTCAAAGTAAAATTAAAAAAAAAAGTCATCAGGCTATTAAACTACAATATGCTGTTGGGATCTTTTGGGGAAAAAAATTAAGCATTTGACACAGCGCCTGAAGAACAATTGACAGTAACAACTTCACCTGGAGATATCAAGCTTGGAGCATCTTCTGAAAGAGAGAAAAGGCAGTCCCGAAGCTTGCATGTGCCCTTTGTCCACATGCATCGCCCCTGCGCAATGGAGGCTCGCAAAGCCGTTCGTCAGGTTCGCCATGGCGGCCTCCTTGGGCCTGCAAAAACAACTAGACCAGAGCACCGGGATTGATCAAGAACCTCGGATTTCACGGAGCGGAGGCACGAAAGCAAGAATAATCCCGAGGAATAAGGAGCAGCAGAAGCAAGAATTCCGAGGAAACAACGAGGCAACGGTTCCCGAGCGGCAAGAAGAGGAGATCTAATCATCCCCCGGCAAACGACAAAAATAGTAATAAAAAAAAGTAGCTTTCGAGAGATCGGATCAGACAATTTTAACCAAGAACAGAGAAGCCGCGTGGAGGAGTGGACTGAACTCTCACCTGTGGCTGTGCGAGAGACGCTAGCTCCTGGCTCCAATGGCAAAGGACACGACGAGGAGGAGAAGGCCCGGGAATTCCAGAAGCAGCAGCGCTGGAAGTCACGGCCTTTGGGGCTCCGAAAAGAGCGAGCGGGGGCGATGGAGCGGCTCGGGCGGGCAGCGGTTTATTGCGTAGGGACGGCGGCGAGGGAAGCCACGGGAGAAAAAGGGAGGGAGGGAGGGAGAGGGACAGGCTGGGGAGAGGAGGCAGGGTGGAGCCAGCCAGAGGCCAGAGCCAAAGAAAGGGCAGCGAGCGTGGACGGGAGATGGTTGATGGCGCTTCCGCTTGGCTCAGAAAGGAAACAAAAAAGACTAGGCGAGGAAAATTCCTGGCACCCCGAGGCGCCACATCGGCGGCGACGACCGATGACGCCGCCGCCGCCACCTCGGCTCGCGTAGTCGTGTGGGCGTGGTGCCAGCTTCTCGCATGGACGGGACGGGACCGGGAGGTTCACCGGATCTTGGGCATCGTCGCCGTGGGTCCCCGCTCGTGCTCGCTTTTCGCATTCTGGGGACGGCGTACCTGGCGAGCGGCGGGGCCCAGAGAATCACGGCGGCCGGTGTGGGTCAGCCGCCGTCGTGGAGGTTGTGGCGGCGGATTTCTACGCTGACTTTTGCTCCATTTTTTTTCTTTTTCCTTTATTTAGGAGGTCTCGAGGCCAAGACAGGGACAGGATGCGGAATTCCAAATTTCCACCACAAAACCAGCCCACTTGGTTGCTGAAACTTGCTCAAATACATCAAATCAAATCAAATCAGAATACGTGTTAATTTGTTTTCATAAGATACTCTACCCATTTTAAATTATAAATTATTTTAACTTTTTTAGGTATATTTGTTTTGTTATTTATCTAAGATTTAATATATGTCTAGATATATAACAAAATAGATAAATCAAAAAAGTTAAAACAATTTATAATTTAGAACGAATAGAGTAGCTAGCTAAATAGGCTCGCCAGTCTATTTTTCATCTCTATAATTTTATTGTCAGAATCGATCTTATGCTAGAACTTACATTGTTATTCAATAGCTTAAGAATACTTAGTACCCTATTTAACTTTGTTGCATGGCTAGCTATTTTCTTTTCGCCGGTGGGATGCACACAAGCCCCTTTGAATCGCATGTTTTTTCCTGTTTATGCTGGTTCTGTAAAAAAAAAACTAATCCTCATGACATTCCTGTGTTTCAAAGCGACCTAGATAAACTTTCATGTGTTTCTATTCTTGTCCAAATTAGGCCCTGTTTAGTTACCCACCAGAAAAAATTTCATCCATTTCATCGAATCTTTTGGACACATGCATGAAATATTAAATGTAGATAAAAAAATAAACTAATTACACAGTTTGGTTGAAAATCGCGAGACGAATCTTTTAAGCCTAGTTAGTCTATGATTAGCCTTAAGTGCTACA
>Ga0182004_10004412_pt1 | contig 11339 bp, 8 predicted proteins | sample Sormic07211540_1_FD_120479 | JGI IMG/M metagenome (GOLD analysis project Ga0182004, IMG submission 120479) | Endophyte microbial communities from Sorghum bicolor roots, Mead, Nebraska, USA - 072115-40_1 MetaG | ecosystem: Host-associated > Plants > Roots > Unclassified | place: USA: Nebraska...
ATGTTCATTATTTATTATTTAATGCTTTACATTACTTATGTCACATTGATCATGAGATTGTGGGAGCTATACAATCTAGTTGCTATACTTGTGGAGTTCGACATGGACTCACTCTTGCTATTTCCCCCAAATCTCAGGAGAAGTTTAGGCTTGTGATCAACCAGTCATCCTGTAGAGAGAAGTTAATACCCGAAGTTGGAGTTGTCTATCTGCTGTTTGCTATCAAAGGTTATCCCTTTTATACTAAGTAAGTTATATTTGTGCATTGTCTTTTGATATTACACCTTATTTGTAGCTATATGTGAGATTTGACTTCTAAGACTCATATGGTGCATATCTGGTTTTGTCCTTAAAATCGGGTATTACAGTCTCGGTCCAAGGTCCATATAATATAAACTGAAAATTAGTACAATAATATAACTAGGAGGATTCCCCTTGTATTGTCGCGGGTATAAAGAAGGAATATAAATATGTTAGAATGTTAATCACTAAGAATCAAAGAGATGTATATGTATGATGTTGGTGATGCAGCAATATCTTGAATGAAGATATAATGGCATGTGTTAGTGGATGCTGAGATGTATACACTTTACATGGCAAGATAGTTGAATGTGCTAGTGGAATGTTCTAATAGATGCTAACAAGAGAAATAGCTAGTGGGATTTATCTTTATAAGAGATATAGATATAGATATAGATATAGATATAGATATAGATATAGATATAGATATAGATTAAAAGCATGAATCCTAGTCCAAAGTCCAAGGTCCTAATGAGCGGGCACAATATATGGTCGTTACCCACAAACAATACATTATAAACCGGCCGGCCCGATCTCAGCGTGGCTCGGCAATATCATTGTTATCCTACATACCTACCAACAGTTTCAACAACACGTATGCAAGCCTGAATGTTGAATTCAGCGATGCCTGGACTAGAAGAAATTAAGGCGAAATAAACTAGCTACAGACTATATATTAGGCCCTGTTTAGATGGTGGAGAAAATTTTTCTGGGTGTCACATCGGATGTCGGAAGAATGTCGGGAAGGGTTTTTAGAAACTAATAAAAAAACAAATTACATAGCTCGTCAGGAAACTGTAAGACAAATCTATTAAGTATAATTAATCTATTATTAGCATATATGAGTTACTGTAGCAATTAAGGCTAATCATGAAGTAATTAGGCTTAAAAAATTCGTCTCGCGATTTTCAACCAAACTGTGTAATTAGTTTATTTTTTTATCTACATTTAATGTTCCATGCATTTGTCCAAAGATTCGATGGGATGGATGAAAATTTTTTTTGGAAGTAACTAAACAGGGCCTAAAGAATAATCCAACGATGGCTATGGTTCTTTGAAGCTTCGTCGTTGCTGCGTGCACCTGCACCGTGTGCCGTCAAAAGGCAATGCAAACCAAGTAGCTAGGCTTAGTGTCCAGGCAAGCTTGTTGGGAGAACACCCCCGAAGACGTCGACGACGGCCTGATGAAGATGTCGGCTTGCCCCACCGCCGTCGTCTTATTCCTCTTCCTCTCGCTGCCGTCGTCGTGCTCTTCCGACGACCGGCTTGTCGTCGGAAAGCCACTCTCTGCTGGCGGTGTCATCGTCTCGGATGGCGGCTCCTTCTCGCTAGGCTTCTTCTCCCCCGCCAACTCAACTCCGGCCAAGCTGTACCTCGGCATATGGTACAACGGCATCCCCGAGCTGACCGTGGTGTGGGTCGCCAACCGGGAAACCCCGCTGACGACTGCCACTGGCGGCTCTGGTTCTTCCGTTTCCGCCCCGGCGCTCGCCGTGACCAACACCTCCAACCTCGTCTTGTCCGATGCCGACGGCCGCGTTGTTTGGGCGACCAACGTAGCCGCTGTCGCTGACACGCCGGCTGGTACTGGCGGTACAGTAGCCACGCTCACGAACGAGGGGTGCCTCGTTCTCCGGTCACCGGACGGCACCACGCTGTGGCAGAGCTTCGACCACCCGACCGACTCGTTCATCCCCGGCATGAAATTCCGGTTCCGGATGACCTCCGGTGGCGGTGATCGCCTCGTTTCATGGAAGAGTCCCAGCGACCCGTCGCCGGGGAGCTTCACCTACGGCCTCGACCAGGTGGGGAACGGGTCGCGCCCCCTCTGGCGCAGCACCGTGTGGACGGGCTACAGGTCCTCCATCCACTACATGGCCAACATCAGCGCCCATGTCTACCTGGGCGTGAACGCCGGCGACGGCGAGATCTACATGGGCTTCAGCGTCTCCGACGGCGTCTCGCGCGCACGGTACGTGATGAGCTACACCGGCAAGCTGCGAGTACAAAGCTGGAACAATGCCTCCTTGCGATGGGATGAGCTCATAGCGTGGCCACCTAACGAGTGCAGCCGCTACGGCTACTGCGGCCCGTTCGGCTACTGCGACAACACCGACGGCGGCGGCGCAGCGGCAGCGGCAGTCCCGGCATGCAAGTGCCTGGACGGCTTCGAGCCGACGAGCAGCGAGGACTGGAGCCGCGGCAACTTCTCGCGGGGATGCCGGCGAAGACAAGCGCTGACATGCGGTGGGGATGGTGACCGTTTTCTTGGCGCTCCCGGGCATGAAAGCGCCGGACGGGTTCGTGCACGTCAGGAACAGGAGCCACGACGAGTGCGCGGCGGAGTGCAGCGGCAACTGCTCCTGCGTGGCTTACGCGTATGCCAACCTGAACACCAGCACCATCAATGGGGATTCCACCAGGTGTCTGCTGTGGGTCGGGGAGCTCATCGACGCAGAGAAGATTGGGGTCGATGATGAAGCCGGAGACGAGACGCTGCATCTCCGGCTTTCTGGCCTCGATACAGGTACCCTCATGCATTCTTATCCTTGGCATCACATATCTTTCCACTAATTTTCAGTAAAACAATACCCTGTCATTTGTTTATATGTAATTCATAATTCATTCACTGTTTGAATTAATAATCAATAATATTTCTCATAATAGATTCAATAGCTATTATTGTCAATAATAATTTTGCGGATTTAGGGTTTTTTCCCCTTTTATGTCTTATGATGAGAATTAACATATGGATTCTCCACTGAAAGCCTCGAATTAATTAGTAACGTTAAGAAGGCTGTCAGTTGTGTCTTTAGTATTTTGTTCATTTTCTTTATTCTTGTGGTGAGATAGAATAGGAATATTGTTTTATTAATTCTCATAGTTTAAATCATATTCATTCACTGTTTATATTAAGTTAGCATTTAAATTACCCATCTTGCTATATTTAAGAAAAACCCTTAAATTTGCATATAAACTACCACTTTGTTATTAAAAAAAAATCAAAGTTTCACCTCAATCATCTATAAAAAAAAATATATGCTATTATCAAAATTTTAAATTGCTCGTGCACACACAAACACCCCCAACACACAAATGTATATGTAAAAAACTGATCTAAACAAACATATATGTTGTGCAATTTTGCAGATTAACTATGCATGAATGTGCGGATGATAAATGTATATTTCTTTTAGGTTTATGCCATCAAGAAAATTGTTCTCTTAAGGACTCACATAAGATTTTTTTTATAAAGAATTTCTACAACGTGTATAATTCTTGGATAGAGAAAATTGAATATCTTTAGTGGTGTAGGATGTTAGTGTAGACCAAGGTAGCAATTGCGAAGCATAAATATTAATGTTCTCTTGAGGTAGCACTATTGGCCCCTACTAGATCTAATTTCAAGCTTCATTCGTTGATCTTTAGTGGAGTGATTCATGTGTAAACAACTATGCATTTATACCATCAATAATGTAATTAAAAGTGTAGCCTAAGACAATCCTTATATTTACTCAAAGAATTTTGAATGAAAGGTAGAACATTGTTGGTATTTATAAGTGCAAATAAGAAAACAAGAAGTCTGCAAATGCACAAAATATCATTGTAGCATTTCATCAGAGCATTTCATCGGAACTATTCTAGGTATCGATATTTATATTTTATCACAAGAGGAACTATGCTAGTAAAGAGATTGATAAAGTTGTACTTATGGATCAAGAAACCAAACACTTACTCTAAACAGGGGTAAACAAAAAGATATTTGTATATGATAAGCATAACATTAAGAGAGACCCCCAAAAATAGCAATAGATAGTCTAAGTTGAATAACAGTGAGATAAATTTCTAAGTTATTCTAGTTACAAGTCAAAGCACTACCATGATATTTATATACTTAGCAATAACAAACGATTATCTTTACACTTATGCATAAGGGATATCTCTAAGAAGGAGCATAGCAAAATATACTTCCTTCGTCGTCCTACAAGACCTACAGACAGGGAGGGGTGCACTGCAGAGAGGCAATGAGGTTGTCACCCGCACGATCTACCACACTTACCACAATGCAGGAGATATCCACAGGCAAAACAATGTATAAACACCATGCATACATAAATTTTGGCTACTCAACCCGTTCATATACTAAGTTGAGCGCTCCGTGATCATGTGCATAGATATAATGATAACTTTGACTATACTAAACATATAATCAAAGCAAACTATGAATATGATAACTAAGAGCATAATACAGATGAATATCAAAGTCATGTAGTCATGATATAAGATAAATGTAATGGATACAAGGGCTATCCCAAGCCTCCGGTGACTAGATCCAGAAGCCGAGCATAAGCTCGACTCTTTTTGATCTAACTTAACTAGGCTATGCTAATTCTCTATAGTTATCTAGGAGCTCTTCTCTTCTATGAAGTTGGTTAGACTCAAATGAATCGAATGTCTTCCTGGAGGGGTTCTAGGGGTCCTTTTATAGGGGCACCCGACACTTTGTGGGCCCATAAATCCATGGTCAACTCCATCTTGTCCCTCCAATACAAACCGACTTCGATGCATGGTGAAGATTGATCCTCAATGTCAGTGGAGGATCCACGTTCAATGAGGGGCAAACAGGAGAATCCCGTTGGTCGATCAGCCGACCTAGGGGTTATCAGACCCCTTCTAGCCTCATCTGTCGTCGATCTTTGGCGGTAAGTCGTGGATGGTGGATGTAAGGCTAGTGGAGTCAATTTTGTTGCAGATCATCTTGATTTTCCAACAATAGTATGGCCCATTTGGTGTTGTTTTCTGGATAAATCAACCTTCATGCAAAATATTCACCAAGACTTGTAGAATTCGTTAGTTTCAAACCTCTAAACCTATGTTATGATTGATTTTAAGGATAAGTGGCGCAATTGACGGTTTATTTTTGCTGTAGCGAGCATCAACAAATATGCACTAGGGTCTTAGTTTAGCATGCAGATCAAACTTTGTACAACAACTAATAATAAAATCAAAATATGTCCTCATGCTTGGTTCATAATTAACTACATATTTCTTCTCAAGGTAGAAAGAAGGATAGAAGGACAGTGAAGATTATACTGCCAATTTCAGCAAGTGTTCTGCTGACATGCATATTCTTTCTGATATGTGTTTTTAAGACCAAAGCCGGCAAAGGTGTGTATTCGCTGACAATTGTATGTGTGTGTGTGTGTATATATATATATATATAATTTTATATTGTTATTTCATTAAATAATTCGATGTACTATATTGCACTTATACCGGTGAAATTTTCTTGAACTTTATGAGATAGGGAATAAACAAAGAAGAAGAAAGCACAAGACTTTAGCCTTTAAAGAGGTGAATGCTGCTGAAGGCTTAGAATTTCCGGTTGTTAGTTTGAAAGATGTCATAGCTATGACAAATAACTTCCACAACTCATTTATGATAGGACAAGGAGGTTTTGGCAAAGTTTACAAGGTATGTACGCCATCTAGTTATTAGGATGATGTCAAGAAATATCATATATTTAATATTTTCATTTTTACATTTTTCTCTTGAATTGCGATTATATTTTCTAATCTATTTTCCGTTTAAATTGTTAGGCAAAGTTAGATGGCCAAGAAATTGCCATCAAAAGGCTCCATAGGGATTCTGAGCAAGGGATAGTGGAATTCAGAAATGAAATTATTTTAATTGCCAGGCTACAACATAGAAATTTGGTTAGATTTCTCAGTTGCTGCATAGAGGGAGATGAAAAGCTATTGATTTTTGAGTATATGCCTAACAACAGCTTAGATGCTCACATTTTCAGTAAGCTCTAATATCTCATGACAAGTTCATGAACCATATAAACTAGTTAGTAAGAAATGTTTTTTCTTTATAGGCAGTACAAGGAAAACTATGCTAGATTGGCCAACACGTTTTAACATAATCAAAGGAGTTGCCAGAGGGCTTCTATACCTTCATCAAGATTCCAGACTAAAGGTAATTCATAGGGATCTCAAAGCAAGCAATGTTCTGTTGGATGAAGAAATGAGACCCAAAATAGCGGACTTTGGCATGGCAAGGACGTTTGGTGACAACCAACAAAATGAAAATACGAAGAGGGTCGTCGGGACATAGTGAGTGCTCTTTATTTTAACAAAATTTGCTTAAACGTTAAACTAAGACAAAAAAATTCTTCATGGTAAAAATATCAACAGCGGCTACATGGCTCCTGAATATGCACTTAGAGGCAAATTTTCTGTCAAGTCTGATGTGTATAGCTTCGGTATCTTGACTTTGGAGGTTGTAAGTGGTCTGAAGATAAGCTCTTCTGATCCAATATTGGATTTTGAAAACCTTACTGTTTATGTGAGTATACTTTTCTAAATTAGCAAATGACAAACATCAAAGTTCTTAGAATCTCACAACCTCACTCAACTATTGATTCAATTTATTTCATGCATGGAATCTGTTGAAGGAAGGGAAAGCAAATGATTTGGTGGACTCAAGTATTATCAATAGCTGTACACCAGATGAAGCTTTGCTTTGCATCCATATCGGACTCTTGTGTGTGCAGGACAACCCCAACGATAGGCCACTCATGTCGTCCGTTTTGTTCATGTTGGAGAATCAAAGCATCATACTTCCCTTTCCAAATGAACCTGCATATTTTCCACATACAAATACTCAAGTAGAACAAAGAAGGGGCAATACTCAAAACTCAAAGAATAGTGTAACTCTTACAGTTCTAGAGGGAAGATAAGCCAATTCAATTTCGTTATTTGAAGGCACAAACTTTTAGAGGAGATGCATATATATAGTATAAGGGACTATTTCTTTTTTTTTTGCGAACATATAAGGGACTATTTCTTCTAGCTTTTTCCCCCATATTCTGTACCTAATTGCTATATTGTGACGACAATTGGATATTCAAAACTACTCTATTGAGTGAACGAGTGGAAGTCTAAGATATAGGAGGGTTCTTAGCTCGTACAATGAAAACATATAGAAAAAGAAAACTCTCGGTGATATCAAGTTATTACCTTCGTTGCCGGAGTCCCAACCATAATCATAGTAGTTCAAATCATGTGTCTCCCTGAAATTCCTCAATCTCTTTCCCATTCAAGTCTAAACCAGGCATGGTGCTCAATTGAAGAAGGAAGGTTAGAGAAAGGAATGTGCTGTCAGTTGTGCATAAAAAAGGCATTGCCTAGTTATAGTAGCACAAACGAGCAATTAGTGGCGCCACTTGCCAAAATATTTTTCATACGCGCCAAATCAGTTAGGCCGGAAGAAAAAAAATTGGGTGCAATGGAAGCCGGAAGAAAAAGGTGTGCGGTTACAGAGGCTGCATGCATGCGTGCATGGATGAGAGAAGGAAGGAAACTGTGTGCGGGCCGCGCGCTCGGTTTCATTTTATCTGCATGTTAAATTAAAACCATTGTGCATATTGTACCATTCATTCAGATTCTTTGAGTAAATATAAGGATATTATTATATCCTATACCGCTCTCTTAATTACATCGATGGTATAAATAATGGTTTTTTCCACATGAATCACTCCACTGAAGATCAACAAAGGAACCTGAAGTAAAATCTAGGGCTAATTGCTAACCTCAAAAGAACGTTAATATTTAAGCTTAATAATAATAATTATTATTTACTCTAGAAAACTTTAAAACCATGATGGTAATTGCTACCTTTGGTCTACATTGACATCCTCCGCCACTAAAGTTATTCAATTTTCTCTATCGAAAAATTATACATGTAGTATAGTTTCTGTGAAATAGAGTCACCGTTCGCCTAAACGGCCGTTTAGACCGTTTAAACGTCGTATAAACGCTACACAATGATACACCGTTTCTGTTTAATCATCTGTTTAGTCCGTTTAATTGACCGTTTAGCCCATTTAATGGACTGTTTAGCCCGAATAATGGCTAAACGGTAGGTGACCGACTGTTTACCGTTTAGCGTTTATGAAAACATTGAATAGAGTGCTTACAGTTATGCCATCAGCATAGATATGACATAATGTTTCAACTAAAATACATAATTTTTGCAAATTAACAACTTACATATTTGTTGTCATTGATACTAAATATAGTTTTAAGTGCGTTGCTAGCGTTATTCATATGTGAGTCCTTAAAACAACAATTTTTTTGATGGCCCAAACCTAAAAATATACTAAATTTTATCTTCCACACATGCATGTATACTTATTCTGCAAAATTACACAACATGTATAATCATTTAAATTCATATGTGAGTCCTTAAAATAACAATTTTTTGATGGCTCAAACCTAAAAATATGCTAAATTTATCATCCACACATGCATGTATAGTTATTCTGCAAAATTACACATGTATGATCATTTAGATCGCGACTGTTTGTATGTGCACAAGTGATTTAAAGTTATTTAGAATTTTTCATAATAGCATATTGTTTTTGGTAGTTTAAATATATTGAGGTAATATTTTAATTTGTTTTCAATAATAGAAAAAGTGACAGTTTAGATGTAAATTTAAGAGTAATTTGAATTATCTATCTAATGTCGGGGTGAGTAATTTAAATACTAATTTAGAGGGTTACTTTCCCTAAACCCAATTTCATCCCTCAACCACAAAAATGATTGTTTTGGTTCTTAAACTTTTGTTTAGAGACAGTTTTTTCGTTAATTTTGAACTTGACCAATAGCAAGACAAGATTGGTTACATGCTATGGCAGCATTATTTTAGCCGTTGGCCGTGCCGTCCCTTCATGCTCTCGGCCGAGACAACCACACTACCATGGTGCCATAACCTAGAGGACATGTTGCAATATCCCTTCAAAGCCTCGGCTCTGCCACCACATCTTCGCCTAGGAATTCTCCGTCGTGCTAAGAGAGGCGGCGATCGAGAGGGAAATCCAACATTGGACAAGTGGATCTTGAGTGGAGAGTGAAAGAGAGAGATGAGAGGAAGGGGCGGATTCGACGTAGAGAAAGATAGGCGATGAGAGAAGCGAGAGGAAGAGGTCATGTGGCTAAGGGTGAGAGGAGTCCCAGATTGAGGGCAGGGGCGAAGCTGTGTTGCTCTCGGGGTGGGGAGGGGGGAGGGGGGGCTAAAAAAAATCAAAAACTGTAGTCTTCTACCCTACTAATGCACCAACAATTTCATCGCTAAGTCTACCAAATAAAACTTCTCCCACTGAGATGCTCCTTCTCCACACACCCCAGAAAATGTACCCAGAAAAACAACAACATAAAAACCAACCGTCTAGATTGCTGCTCAGCAATCTCTCTCATTACTCACTCAAATCTAACGGGCATGATCGCGTGTATGGTCCTCCTCCACTCAGCCCGCCGCCATCGCCCACGCCCAGCGCCAACACCAGCGGCCAGGGTTCGATACCTGCTTCTCCCTCCTTTTCCCCCCAAAAGACATGTGACTCCCACCTCGCCGCTTCAACTTCCCCTCCGTCGTGTCCTCACGCTCCAGTCGTGGCCATCGACGCCCGGTCGCGTTCGCCTCGCCCAACGTTCGCAGTCGCCCGACCGAAGTGAGACCCCCCCGGTGGATGTGGCGCCGCCACGGCTGGTTTCCCGGCGCACAGAGAAGGCTGAGGTCCTTGGCTGCGTCCATGTCATGGGTGCGTACCTTACGCATGATACGGCGGTGCGGTGCGGACGCAGACTGGACGGGTCCCCATCATCGCTTTGATCATTGACGGCACAACCCGGTGTGGCCAAAGCCGGGCGTCCGCCCCTGGTCCCGGACCTGGCACCGTGCACAGGTACCATCATCGGTCACTGCCGCAGAGGACACCAACACGTCGCTCAACCCATAGGAGACAATGGAGGTAGTTCTTGGCTGCAGCTGCGAACTTTTGCATCCCTGGATCGGTCATGGGACTCATGGCCTCATTCAAAGGATTGGCTTCAGATGCACACACTCAAGCAAGGAAAGTGCACCCCTCACCGCTCCTCATATTTGCTAATAGTAGCTGATGGGTCCTTGCTTATGCACATACACAAGAGAAGAACACGGATATGGATCCAAATACTGAAGATAGCAATCTGGTCCTAAAGATTCCAACCGGCCACCAAACAAAATTCGCTTGTAAGCCAACCTTGTCTATTGTGTAAATGGAAAGTAATGTAAAATACAAAGAGGATGAAGGAAGACATGGTTTTATGGGTGATAATGATGCGGATACTTACACGACATGACATTGGCATTCAAGCTGCGTGAAGTTTCTCAATTATTCTTCTGATGGAGCATACTTGTTCTTAGGTTTGGCTTACTGATTCATTTACCTCTGTGTATGTCAATTTTAACTCTTCGTGGAAGACCTGTACTTCTCAATAACAATGTTTCTATTAGGTGTTTTGGAGGGAGTTATTGTTGTGTGCCAACTAGATACTGGAAAGAGAAGGTATTCTTATGCATTATTATAGTTTAGATGAATTCAACTGTGAGCATCTCGATTTGGTTATATAGGGACTTGATTTCTACAACGGGATTTATATTTGGGCTTGCATCCAGCTGATGGATTTGGATTTGGGCAGAGACATACGAGACCACTGCGGTGGGACTGCGACATCAAGCTGGGAGATTTGAATTTGGACATCAATGTGGCAGCAGATTCAAGATCGTCAGGATGGACGTGGTGATGTTTTCATGTCCCATTTTTTTCTTGTAGATTGCAGAATGTGCAGTTATGTTCTTTAGTTTGATTATTCATAAATTGGATTGCTTGTTCTGTAACATTGCATGACTGAAATTTAACTTACTGTATAAATTGCTTGTCCCATTTTTTTCCTTGTAGAATGTGAGGCGTACTTTGTTTTGTTTGGACAAGACTTTAAATAGCATTTCCTGTGGTTCTCAGTAATGGCTAGGCAAAATTTACTATGCTATTGTTATTTTGAAGCAAATAAGATTTTTTTCATCAGAAAAAAATATGTGTGTATTCAGCTAAAGATGCAGCATATGCAAAGTCATCTCATGAAACACTAGCAGAGCAAACATTCGAACCTAACCGGTTATCAGGCTCCAAGCTTTGTGTCCTGGTTTTA
>Ga0182004_10004413_pt1 | contig 11339 bp, 15 predicted proteins | sample Sormic07211540_1_FD_120479 | JGI IMG/M metagenome (GOLD analysis project Ga0182004, IMG submission 120479) | Endophyte microbial communities from Sorghum bicolor roots, Mead, Nebraska, USA - 072115-40_1 MetaG | ecosystem: Host-associated > Plants > Roots > Unclassified | place: USA: Nebraska...
AGCATCTACTTTTTTCGACAACTTCGTCATACTTTTTCCTTTTCGTTACGAGTTCTTAGGAATCCGTCGGCTCAAGCTTGACGTGTTCTCAAGTTCCGCGTGAATACCTCTTGGCCGTGACATCCGGGTGCATCGCTGTTGTCGGGACCAAAGTATTCGAGTTACCACCTTCGCCGATAGTAAGGTCAAATCGGCTAGCATGCCTTAACGTTAAAATCGGGTATTAGCCCTTTGTGTTTGCAGATCAGCTTTTGCACCAACACTACTGCTCCTAAAAAGAGAGAAGCTGTCGCTAGAGCTCATCCTAGTGAGCCTGAAGTGCAGCAGCTATGGTGGCCTGCTGTCTGTCTCATCTAGCCTACTCCTCAGCCATCCTCTGTTGATCATCCCTCATCCTGTCAAGTATAGCAAGCAGTGCTGGGTCTATAGAGGAACTGCCGACCTCATGGTTGTGGGACCGAGGTGGAAGGTTAAGAATAGGTTGGTGGTAGTCATCATCAGAATTGTCAGAGGTGAACTCAAACTCAACCTCTGCCTCTGCCTCTACCACAACTCCATAACTGTGTCCTACTCCTTTGTCTCAAGCACTGCCCTTGAACTACGAGTAGCTCTAGGCGTAGGCGCTGGAGTTGGTGCTCGTGGTGCTAGTGCTACCATAGGTGCTCTCAAGTCAAGATGGGTCCTCATCATCTCACAAAGGTCATAGTGAGGAAAGACAGTGACAATGTCAATCAACTCTCACTGGATTCGTGGAGGAAGTGGATCAGCACACCCCCTGAAGAATCAAAAAGGTAAGCCAATGGGCATATGGGAGCTGATGACAACCTTTGAATCCCTCAGTAATCGTATCATCAATATCTGAGACTATGAAATCCCAAACATCAAACTTTCTCTAAGAGACAGGTGAGCTACTAACCACTATTGTATGTGAGTGAAGCCCTCGCAGAAGCCTGGCCTAGGAAGTAGTGTTTTCCTCATCATAATATTAAGAATTTGAGCGTGGCGAGTGAGAGAAGACAGTGCACGATGGGAACCCTCAGTGAAAGGAGGTCGGTAGCAAGGAGCAACAAACTCAACTGAAGGAAGCGAGCCATCATGAGGGCAATGAGGAGGCTCAATCCCTAAGTAGCACAACTCATGAATCCTCGTCTCAGACTCCTGAAGTCCTAAGGTCTCTCTAGCACACTGAGTAGAAACTCTATAGTCTGTCCCTACAAGTGCATAGTAGATAAAACTGTGATCGAGGGAGATCCACACTATAGCATAGAACTCTCTGACCCACTCCTCAACATATGTGCCTAGGAGTGCAAGTAAGCCAACTAATCCTAGAAGGTAGGTCAAGAAAGGTCAAATATCCTGCCCTACAATGTTGGCCAGGTACTCAAGATCAACTATGCTATGTTCTCTGATCTGAGCCTCACTATTCACATATGCCATATACATGTCCTCCTGAACGAGCATGTAGAACATGGGTGATGCTCTCTCATCACATCTAGCTGGAAACCAAGTCAGAAAGGCAACAAACCACAGCACTTGAACCTGACGAGTAGTAGCTCGAGTGTAGTCCAAGTGACGAATTGGTGGCAGTGAGGAGCTAGGTGGCGGTCGAGACTGGTGCTGCATGGCAAGCCTAGGGGTGACCTGAGCATGGACGCGAGTCAATCGCCTGAGAGGCTGCTCCTTTGTCTCCTACTCTATCTACTCTGGCTATGGTGGTTGCCGAGTCTCAATGCCAGACTCTCCCTTTGAAAGATGGACCTGACATTCTGCAACTGTAGCTATGCCTAGAGGAGAACCAGTCCACTGCTGCTCAAACTCAAGAACACTACATCGCTGTGCCGACAAAAGCTCAGATCCAATCCTAAGTGCACCTTTGTGACCACCTACCTTGGCTGCCTCAGCTGCGGCTGCAACTACCTGATTGTCTCGGTGTCTCTATCAACTATCTTCCTCTTCTTGGTGACCACTTTCTTTCCCTTCTCATTAGTTGTGAGATGGCAGGGTTTGTTGTCACCACAGTAACCTCCTAAAGCACCTGCTGGAGCACCAACAACATTCTTGCAGTGTGCCATTGCAAGATCTCAAGACAAGAGTGTAAACTGCTCATAGATAGATGATGAACTAACACTCTTGAGGCTTGGACCCAATCCGTACTTGCGGGCTTGGCCCCGAGTTCAATTGCCACTGACAAGCTATCCCAAGTGACTCACCCGCTGCAATAGATGGAATAGATGGGGTATATATAAGCAATTATTACATAGGATAAGTGATCGAGAGTGAATAGGCTTGCTACCTTAGCTGAGAGGTGATCCCTGTGAAAAGATAAGAACCAACATCCACAAGGCATAACGAATCACTCGCCAAGTCTCTGCAAACAAGAAGCGAATGAAAATGATGTAAAAACAACGTTTCAAACAGTTCTAGAATTCTATCAAACACTTAGTGTGTGGCGAAAACAAGAACTCACCCGAAACCCTAATGCATCAAGAAGAGTGATGGTTGGCTGGGCGCACAGGTAGGGAGACTTGGCGGCGGTGGAGGAAGCAAAGGAAGGACGCGCACGCGGAGAAGAGAACTTGTCGGCGGAGGGTGTGGTGAAGGTTTGCTAGCGGCGACGCGAGAGGCGTGGAGCGAGAATACGATGTGAGGAGAAAGATTGAGAAAGCCCTATTGATCAGCTAGATAGAAATTTATATCCGCCTCCCGTAGACACATCGGACGCTCTTAAGTGAGCACCAGATGTGTCCGATGCACACCGGACCCATACGCAGAGAGGGTGTTTTTTGCGCAGGGTCACTGGACGCGGGCCACCTGACGCTCTCCTACGTCCGATGCCGTGGGTGCTTCTATAGTGGACCACCGGATGCACACCACCAGACATGCTCACGTTACTGTTCGCGTGTCTGGTGTGTACACCATAGTAGGTAACACTCACCGGACGCACAGAACGCATCCGATGTAGTGTCTGATGCTGCGTCTGGTGCACCAGCAGCTTTAGATATTCAATGAGACTTTGCAGCGCCTTCACTCAACCAAGTTCCAACACAAATAAGAGCCAAATAAACACCAATTGGAACTGGTATGAGTGACCTCTCTCAAACCCTCCAATTTTCACAAGTAATTTTGCATAAGCTATATAGATTTTATGATAGAGAGTTTTGTCAACCGGGTTACCTCCCTCATCTATGTCGAGATGCCCATTTGATGCCATGGGAATTTTGATTAGCTTGCAATCTTGCATCTTGAATCTCTTGAGAAGATCTTAAGTGCACCTCTCTTGAGAGATGGAAACCCCTTCCTTCATTTGCTTGACTTGAATCTCGAGGAAGAAAGATAGCTCGACAATCATGGACATCTCGAACTCCTTGGACATCAAGTCACTGAACTCCTTGCAAAATTCTTCATTTGTTGAGCCAAAGATAATGTCATCGACATATACTTGGCAAATGAAGATTTTCCGATTGATCTTCTTGGTGAATAATGTTGTGTCGACCTTCCCGATCTTAAAGCCCTTTGCAATGAGGAAGTCCCTTAGCCTCTCATACCAAGCTCTAGGACCTTGTTTGAGACCATAGAGCACCTTGGATAGCTAGTAGACATGCTTGGGGTACCTAGGATCTTCAAAAATGGGGGGTTGCTCAATGTAGACAAGCTCATTAATATAACCATTTAGAAAGGCACTTTTCACATCCATTTGAAATAGCTTTATGTTATGGTTAGAAGCATATGCAAGAAGGATACGTATAGCTTCAAGTCTTGGAACTGGTGCAAAAGTTTCACCAAAGTCAAGACCTTCCACTTGTGAAAAGCCTTCCACCACGAGTCTTACCTTGTTGCGCACTACCTTGCCTTGATCATCTTTCTTGTTCCAAAAGATCCACTTTGTCCCTATCACTCTTGCATCTTTAGGTCGCTCTTCGAGGGTCCACACTTGGTTGTGAGAGAAGTTGTTCAACTCCTCTTGCATGGCGATGATCCAATCCGCATCCCAAAGAGCTTCCTCTATGGTTTTGGGTTCAACTTCAAGAGACACAAAAGCATGATGTTCAATAAATAAAGCATGTCTAAAACGAGTGTAACACCACGTGATGGACTCCCGATAATGAGATCTTGAGAGTGATCTTGAAGGAGGTGTGATAATCTTCTTTCAACCACTTGAGGAGCCAGTCGGGGAGCATCAACATCATGTGCTTGTGCCACCGCTTGATCATGAGTGACTTGTGTGTCTTCATAAACGTCCTTGTCATCATCTTGTGGCACACGTGAGGAGGATGGCTCATCGATGACTTGCACCTCACCATCATCCTCCTTAGGCTTGATGTCTCCCACCAGAATATTCTTCATGACTTCCCTCAATGGTTCACCAGCTACATCATCAAGATTATCACTTGCTCCTTGGGAGCCATTAGTTTCATCAAATTCAACATCAAAAGTTTCTTCAACCATGTTTGTGGCATGGTTAAAGACTCTATAAGCCTTGGACTTTGATGAATATCCAACCAAGTAACCAATGTCACATCTTCTTTGAAACTTCCCCAAGTGTTAGCACTTCTTGTAGATGTAGCACTTGCACCCAAAACTCTAAAGAATGAGACATCAGGCTTCTTCCCATTGAGCAACTCATATGGTGTCTTCTCTATAAACTTGTGAACAAAGAGCTAGTTTGAAGCATAGCATGCGGTGTTGATTGCCTCAACCCACATCTTCTCTGGAGTGTTGTACTCATCAAGCATAGCTCTTGCCAAGGTGATCAAGGTTCGGTTCTTTCTTTCTACAACCCCATTTTGTTGCAGTGTATATGTTGAGAAGAACTCATGTTTGATTCCAATTTCATCACAATATTCTTCAATATTGGTGTTGTCAAACTCTTTACCATTGTTACTCCTAATCTTCTTGATCTTGACCTCGAATTGATTTTGTGCCTTCTTTGCTAACTTCTTGAATATTGATGTAACTTTAGTCTTGTCTTGCAAGAAGAATGTCCATGTGTACTGAGAATAGTCATCCACTATTACTAAGCAACATTGATTCCCACTAAGACTAACATATGTAGTTGGTCCAAACAAATCCATGTGCAATAGCTCAAGAACTCTAGAGGTAGAGAGATAGGTCTTGGTTGGATGAGTGTTTGCCACTTGCTTGCTGGCTTGACATGCACTGCACAACTTGTCCTTCTCAAACTTGACATCTTTCAAGCCTCTTATCAATTCCTTCTTCAACAACTTCTTGAGTGTACCCATTCCAACATGAGCTAGCCTCATATGCCATAGCCAACCAAGTGAAGTCTTGGTGAATAGACATGTCTTGATGTTTGCATCTTCAAAGGAGAAATCAATAAGATATAAATTGTTGTAGCGGAAGCCTTCAAAAACCATCTCATTTTCATTCACTTTGGTCACTATCACTTCTTTGTCATTGAGTAGGCATTGGAAAATAATATGTCTAAAGTCCTATTCCTCTGCCGTGTTTTCAGAAAAAACACGAGCACATTGCTCGTAGGTAACTAAATGAACAGTAAATAATACTGCTGAAAAAGACATAAAAACTAATATAAATGCTTTGGAATTCTTAGGTTTGAGTGATTGATCACATACTACACATTGGCTAGTTTGATGAAGATGATTGGCCCCAAAACTAGAATATAATTGTGAAGTTCGAGCAAGTCTCGTACATATATATTTCAATCAAAGCCAATCCAGACACGGAGAGCAACCAATACTACAATGTTGTAGGATATGGATTGAAACATGCAAATATGTACAAACATGATCGCACTTGCAGTCACAGTCACGAAGTGCATGCATCTTCCTCCCTGGACAAAGGCTGAAACATCCAGCCAATCTTCTCTATCTGCCGAACAACTCAAGGCTCCACACTGATACAGCAGGTCATGTGTGCAGGGTGAGCCATGACTAGGGCCGTGGCCCTACTGGCCCTAGGCGTGAATCTGCCCATGATTACCCAATGTGATCCACCGGTCTTGTAGTTCACCTACACACACAAGAGATCAAGCTTGAGTTTTGGGGACCCAAATTTTCTTAGGGCCCTTAACCTTCTCCACAAGTGACTTTGGCACCCAAATTTTCTTTGGCCTTTGCTTGTTGGGCGGCCCCATGAAGTTAATCTTGACTTTGCCATTCTTATCTTGCCTTACAATGTAGTGAGTATTGAAAGCAAATGGTCTAGCATGCTTGGGCAAAGGGGGTGGTAGTGGTGTCTCACACTCATGAGCAAAGTGACCTTCTTGTCTACACTCAAAGCATCTCTTTGGCTTGGGCTTTCTAGGTTGATCATGAGAAGCTTGAGCTTTCACCAACTTGCTTTGTTGAGCCTTGTAACCAACTCCACTTTTGTCCATCTTCATGACGGTGTTCATGAATAGCTATTGACGGTAGATAACTCCTAATTTTCACCGCCAACCAAACATGAAAATGGATCTGTATGCAAAACACCTAGTAGATATAGGGTTATCACTGACAGAATTCCACAAGTTTTGGTGATTGTCTATTTCTACAGGGGGTTATCGGAATAAGAATAAAAAGAGGTCCACATATGAGATTTACATAGAGAGAATACGTGAAACGTCAACTCAGGAATACTCTAGAAGACATGAGAAGGTGACCCTGCAAAGTGGGGCTCTCCTAGCAGCTAGCCCAGGGCGGGCGCCCCACCTGGCAGGGGTGGCCGCCCGGGGTGGGGAACCAATCAGGTTCCACCTCACGGATCCTGCCTCCACCGAATTTGAGGATTAATCTTAAACGCACGTTTAAGTCAGTTTGATCCAAAGGCTATGGTTCCTCCTAGGGCCTAGGGGGTGGAAAGATTAGTACCACATCGCTAGTTCAAGGTAGAGGAGGGGTCAGATGCCCCCTATAAGTAAGACCCTGACCCTCCCCTAGGGATTAGCTAGTTTTGAAGCTTTAATTCATATTTTCTAGAGAGTATTAGTCAGAGAGGGGTCCCTCGAATGGATCTATCTCTTTAGGGTTTTAGCAACAAGAGAAGTTGATAGAGTATAGGGTGGAGATAGAAGTGGAGGAAGCCCGGCCTATCGGTGTCTTCTTCCTTGTATATGTGGGATCAAGTCTCCTAACCCGAGGCTTGGTTCTAGAATCAATCGGCAATTCGACTTCTAATACTAGTAAGTTATTGTTCTTATTGTTCTTCGGTTTATGAGTTTACTTTATTTGCTTGCGCTTGGGAATGGAGTAATCGTTCGTAGTATAAGCGTGGTGCTTGGGCTAGGAACACTCGTAGATACTCCCTATCTGGCTGGATTTGTGGTAGCCTTTTGGGGGAAGTGACAATCCTCTTGGGTCTCAGTAATCCACGTCCCATCAGGAGGTAAGGTAGGGTATATGGTACTAGGGTTAAGCACTCTCTGAGGTGTCTCTTTTCTCTAGTTACTTCCCTTAGAACAATATCTACACAGCTTACCATAGGTTAGAAGAAGACTGACGAAGGAGTTCTCTCTATATCGCTCATATCTCGCTATCTTGTCTTGCAAGCCCAGGGGTTAAGTATAGATTTAGGTTAGTCTGATGCATGCTTTCTCCTAGTGGTAAAAATATAAATAATGATACTCTGGAATATCTCCTAGGTGAAGTGCTCACCGATATTCATGTGCTTGCAGATTTCTCTGTGTGCGTAACTAATATCAACAAGCATTTTTGGCATCGTTGCTAGGGAGAAAGATGGTCTGCTGAGATAACTTTAAATCATGCTTAACCTTGTATTATACTTTTATCTTTTTCTCTTATCTCATCTTTTCTTTTTCCTTTTTGTTTCTATCCTCATGGATAACCCAAATTCCACGCCTATCTATCAATTTCTTGCACCCATGAGCACAAGCTTAGAGCCACTAGAACCCATGATTTTCACATCTAGCTATTAGCTACGCCCATGTTTGGTTGCAATAGGTCAAAGCCAACCCTTTTCTATAGCTAGAGTCATATCTTCTAATCAAGAAGGTAATGTACTCAAGGTCCTATCTTCTGATTCAGTTGGTAATGAACTTTTAGCTACACTTAGGGAATCTTTTAAACTTACTATAAATTTTGGCTTAGACCTACAAGACCCTGTTCTTCTTCAACATCTTTATACGGGTCTTGATAATACCATCTTGGGAGGATTTTTCCTTTCTTTATCTATTAGTAAGGTGAGGTTTGTCCTTATTAGTAGACACACCCCTTGCACTAGCCTTCATGATGAAATACTAGAGGTAGATAAGGAATCATCCTCCAAACTAGAAGAGGAAGTTTTCATAGCCACTTTGCAAATATTCCAATCCCATGATTTGGCTATCCATACCAACCTAGTAGTATCAAATTCACCATCAAAAAGATTTTGGGAGGAGTTTAAACTTCCTGCTTCACAAGAGATCTTTTAGTGCTTATAGTTTGAATCTTCAAAAGAGATCTCTTAGGAAGCTTTTCAAATCCAATCCCTTTGAAGGACAATTAGAAAGACTCAAGGATGGCATGTCAAGTGATGCCATAGAAGGAGAGTGAAGCCATCTAGATGCCACTCTTATCCTCTCCCCTTCTATGCCCACATTAGATATACAATATGAACCCATCTTTAAACCCATCCTTGACCACTATGGCTTGTTCTATGCTCTCTCTCCCAAACCTCCTGATGATTCTAGAAATCCATCTAGATATCCCATGCATAGGAATCATCAAGGCCATATGGAAGATCGAGGAGAGCAACATCTATAGCTAAATAGCATTAAAAACCTATGTGCTATTGCCATTGGATGGGTGGACAAGGCCTTAGATAAGATCAATTCAAGAGATGATCCAAGGGATTTTTTGGACATATATGTCGAGTCACTCTTGGAAGTAGAAAATGATGGAGATTTCAATAAGCAAGGAAGCTACTTCATCAACACCCCATCTATCCTTTGCTCATATGAAAAATCTCCTTATTCACTTAGTCTCTCTAACATTGCCCCACATGAGATCTTCAACCCCCTCATGCTCCCTGTTCCTAAAGTTTTTGAATGGGTAGACACATATGTTTATCATAAATGTAGATCTCGTGTGGTGAATCTTAGGAATAGTGTACTTAGATGGGTGTTGTGAGGGAAACCACTTCACCCAACCACATCTTGAAAGTTTCCCAAGGACAAGCTTAGTGTCCTAAAACAAGCATTGTTTAGACCATGACATGAGTGTTTGTCTTTCTACTGTGCTACCCTTGTTAATTGAGCATAGGATTATAATTTTAAAAATATTTCCTTTGGGTATTCTTGTCACTAACCTTCTAGGTTAGGAGCAAAAGATCAAAAGAGTGACAAATACAAGGTATGTCCAACTAAATCATTATGCAACATTGAATTACTTTCATCCAATCTTGATTTTTTGCAAAAGTCAAGCTTGGGGGATATGCTTTCATAGATACATCTCTTGCCATGTTGCTACATCATCTTAGTTGTCCCTACCTTTAAGATATGCTAAATTTGCTAAACAATAATCATGCTCTATCATCACTGTTTGAGTAAACATCTATAATGCTCCCAGCTACCTTTGTTTGCTATAGTATGTGTAGGTTTTGAAGTCTTTTCAGACACCTTTTTAAATTAGGCATGGTGCTTAGTTTAAACTGTTCTTCTGACTTAAATTAGACAAGGTGTCTAGTTTAATTCTTGGACCAAAAGGTGTGCTGATCTTACTTCTAAAAGGCTTTTAAATTAAGTGTGGTGCTTAGATTAAAATGCCTTCCTGGATCAAATTAGACATGGTGTCTGGTTGATTTTTGAGCTGATAGTATGCTATAGTAGATATTGGATATTTTGTTGGACTAACCTCTGTAGGAAAACTTTATACCAAAATGGGCAAGTCCTAAGATGAACTCACACTGGAGATGAAGAGAGACATAACTGACTCATAGCCAAGAAGAAAGAAGGGGGCTACAAAATATGAACCACAATCGAAGCACTCACTCCATGGAGTTACATTCTCTTGTCAACCACTAATTATCAGGAATCAAGAAAAGATTGACAAGAGAAGAACATGCAACGTTTTGCACCCTCACCTCTGAGGTCGAAAAGCTGAGACATAAGGAAGAAAGGTCAAACTTCTCCAGATAATCCAACCAAGTTCTTCCACATCTCATGCTCCCATCGCTCCACACGCTGGTTTGCAATCTCTAAATTTACTATTGCTTTATTTCTATAAGTTTGAATTGATTTATAATGCCTATATTTAAGAATCAAAACATAAGATGAGAAAATAAAACCAATCCTTTAGAAAGAAGTAATTATGAATAATAAATACGCTATGCTAAGCATGCTCAAGCAAGTTCTTTAGCATAGAAAGTGACCCTTAGCTGTGTTACAACAATGCCCTTGTCATTACTTGTATACTCCTTCGGGTATGTGTTGTCCACTAATGATTTGCAGGGATAAAATAATAAGAAGAGCTAAAAGTCCAAGGACAAATTAGACAGAGAACAAACAATGCCATAAGAAAGAAGTGCAACAAAGAAGATAGTTGGTAGGGAGAGTGTTGAAAATCAAAGTCTTTACAAAGACTAAAAATAGTATATGAACAAAGACTTTGATGGTGCCCAAATTAATAGAGGATGAAGGAGTTCAAGCTTTTCACATACTGTAGCATCTCAGCCCTCTTGCTTATAAATAGGAGGTAACTTTCACTATTGTAAATATGAACTTTAGTAAGAAAGTGAATACAGAAAAGAAAGTTCTCTTCCTCCATCTCTTTGTGTTCCTCTTGTGCTTGTGTGCCACCAAAACAATCTCAATTTCTAACACATTTCTCTCATCATTTTAGCCTAATTTTTTTACAATTTGGCTTTTTCTGAAACAAATTTACATTTAGCCCCTTAAATAACGTAAACTGATCTTTGGACCTTGGGATCGGCACCAGAACTCATGGCTCCAAGGTAACACATCTCGGTGCCACAAATCTTGGCTCCGAGGTGCTAGGCCATGCAGAGCATCTTAGGTGGCACTGATGTGATTGGTACCTCGGAGCCATAGATCTTGGCTCCCATGTTGGAGCCACAGATCTTGGCGCCACCCTCAAAGCCGAGATTTATGGCTTTGAGCTTAGAGCCAAGATCTGTGGCTCTAACCTCGGAGCCATGGATCTTGGCATCGAGCTTGGATTCAGAAACCACGATCAAGTTTTACTGCGTGAGCCTACTCTTGTTTGTTCCTCCTTCTTGGGTTCTTGCCCTTCATAGAAACAACTATATAATGTCGAAGTCTCTAGACATTCAAAAATAAACAAAATTCATGTAGTCCAAATACATATTGCCTAACTACATCACCTAATAATCTAACTATATATATATATATATATATATATATA
>Ga0182004_10004414_pt1 | contig 11338 bp, 20 predicted proteins | sample Sormic07211540_1_FD_120479 | JGI IMG/M metagenome (GOLD analysis project Ga0182004, IMG submission 120479) | Endophyte microbial communities from Sorghum bicolor roots, Mead, Nebraska, USA - 072115-40_1 MetaG | ecosystem: Host-associated > Plants > Roots > Unclassified | place: USA: Nebraska...
CCGCCGCCCTCAGCCATGGTTGGCCGTCCTCCCCCTCCTCCAACCTATTTCCATTACTTCCCCCCTCTCCCCTCCTACACGTGGGCATAGGCCGTCGTCGCTGCCTCTTATTCTTGCCGGCGGGCGGCCGTCCTTCTTCCCTACAGGCGGGCGGCCGTCCTCCCTCCACGGCCGCGGGCGGCCCCCCAGCGGGCGTCAGAGCAGGCGCGCTGGCTGCAGGCGCCGGCGGACTGACCCTGGGCATGAGCGGCCCCCCAGCGGGCGCGGCCACCGACGGCCTGGGAACGGCAACCCTGGCCGCGGCTGCGGGTTCTAAGGCCCCAACCGCGGGCGCGCCTCCCCCTAGCGCGGGCGCAGGTGCCCTGGGTGCAGGCGCCGGCGGCCTAGCCAACGGCACCGAGGATGAGAACTCCATGGCCGCCGCAGACGCCTTGGCTGCGGCTGTTGGGCCCACCGCCATGGCTGCCAGAACCGCTGCAGCCATGGCAGCAGGTCTGGGGATGCCGCTGAACACCGCCGTCGCAAAAGCAGGTCCCTCTATCTTCCCCGCACCGCCTCCTCCACCGCCTGCCTCCCACCTCCACACAGCGGGTCCTAACACTGCTCTCGCCGCCGCCCTCGACGCTGTTCGGGCCGCCGCTGCGGAGGGCTAGGCCCGTGTGCGTGCGGCTGGCCTCGCTTAGGAGCGCGAACGCGACGCGGCCGAGGCACTGGCACGCCAAATCGCTGAAGCGGAGCAGCTCCTCATCCTCCCTACCTCACCCGACGTCGGGGTCACTTCCTCCGGCTCAACGGGGCACCGCTCCAGTGTCGAGGCGGAGTACCACGCTGTCGCAAACGGCGTGGCTGAGGCCTCTTGGCTCCGACAGCTCGTTGCTGAGCTCCACGGCCCTCTCCCGGAGCACGCTGGTCTACTGCGACAACGTCAGTGCGGTGTACCTCTCCACCAACCCTGTGCAGCACCAGCGGACCAAACATGTGGACATCGATCTACACTTGGTCCATGATCGAGTCGCCATCGGCGATGTTTGGGTCCTGCACGTCCCGACCACCTCCCAATTTGCCGACATCTTCACCAAGGGCCTCCCGTCCTCGACCTTCACCAAGTTTCGCTCCAGCCATCACATCACCGGTGGCTATTTGCGGCTGTGGGGGGATCGTGTGTGTGCTTCTTTTCGTGACCAGTCTGTAACTCCATTGCGCCGGTAATTGAGCCTGCAGGGGGTGTTGGAGTATGTGTATTAGGCCCATGGGGCTCTATGAATTAGGCCCATGAGGCCCATGTATGACTGCTATACAACCACCCTTCTAGGGTTGGCCCAGTAATCCAATTGGCCAGTTCAGTATTCGAGAAAAAAAAATCCCCCCAACCACCACAAAAGTGCTTAGGCCATAGGGATACTTGGTCATGTTTGGTAGTCTCTTTTTGCTCCAGCCCATGGAGCTTTTGTGCATTTGTGTTTGGGGCATTTGGGAGTTGTACCCTCTCGAGTCAGGTTATGTTAATTCCACTCATTGTGCTCTCTTAATGAAATTTCATGCAGCTCTCCAGTGCCAATCAAGAAAAAAAGGACTGATCCTACAAATGTAAATGACCATGAACAATAATACATCTTTAGAAAATTCCAGCTTTATTTCTGAACACAATAATCATCCTAGTGAACAAGAGACTTACAGTTTTCTCCCCTGAAGGGCTAATGTGCTCCACATGAAACCCAATGTCCTGTCAACAACAAATCTATCTCTTAAGGGAATTGTGAACTTGATTAACTAATGCATTTCAAGAGCTTCAAACCCATTTTTGAGGTTACAGGTCATGTGCATTTGTATTCATGAAACATGAAGCATTAGCAAGCACATTATTTACATATTAGCATTGCACATGTCTTTTTGATAGCAAAATACAAGATAATGTACTATCATCAAGATAAGAGTGATATTTGATATTAATGTTCCAACATTATCACTATTCTAGGCTTTAGCATTTCTTTACATGTCAGCTGAATATCTCATTTATTTTTGTAGAGAGATAGGGAAACACCACACAACCTCTTAGGGGGGTGACCTTTCATATCTATAGCCCAATGGGGCTTGGATTACATCATGTCCAGATACAACATATACAAGACTGTACATGTCTAATACCCGCCCGCAGTAAGAGCGAGAGGATCTCAGACGCAAAGACTAGACCTAAAAGTCATTAAATAGTTGTACAGGTAAGCCTTTGGTCATGATATCCGTGAACTAATGTGTCGTGCAGACATGGAGGACCTGAACTTGTCCCAAGGCAACCTTGTCGTAGACGAAGTGAATGTCAATCTCGATGTGCTTCATGCGACGATGGTGGACAAGATTACTAGTCATATAGACAATGCTAACATTGTCACAGTACATGATGGTCGCAGAAGCAATACGTGCATGGAGCTCTTAGAGAAGCCAACAGCACTTGGCGATGGCATGCACAACCGCGCAGTACTCAGCCTCAGCACCGGAATGGAACACTGTTGTCTAGTGCTCGGAGAACCAAGAGTCCAGATTGTCGACGAGGAAGAGACAATAGACGTAGAGTGCCTAGAATCTGGACAGCCTACCCAATCCACATCGGAATACACGGTGAGGGTTGAAGTTGTGCAGCTCCACCCCATAGTAGTGCACCAGCGCACGCATGAACCGACTAGCCGGAATCCCGAACCCCCGGTCGAGGAACGCTAGGAAGCAAACCACATAGCCCGCCGGCGGGTTTGGCTCCCTGTCGCTCACCGGGGAAACGATCCATTCCGGCGTCTTCTCGTCCGTAATAGGATGGAGAAGTCTACCCGACACCCGAGCCATGAGGGCGACCGCCGTGACGTTGGACGCGGGCCATGAGTTATCGGCAGCCATGGCGAAAAACGGGTGTTGGCGGGCTGAGGCGGGAGCTTGGTGACGACAAAGGTGATGCTGCGGGAGCTTGAAGGCGAGGGCGTTTGGAGGCAAGAGCAAAAGGGAAGGAACCAAGATATCCCTCCCCTTGCTTTTATAGAAAGAACGGCCGCAGCTCGCCCACCACGGAGCAGACGAGGGAAGAGGAAACGAACCGCCATCTCATTAACTGCACACGGTAATCCAGGCGCCCACTCCTCCGATTCTCTCGCTAACCGCGCACGCGCGCATCAATTTCGGCAGGTGAACTGTCCCGTCCAAGCATGGTAAAACGGCGTGGCTGTTCCGACTCCCAATGTGAACCACCTCAAAAGGAGCACCCCGCCGACTCTGTCCGGGCGGTTCCTTCCAAGATAAGGAGCGCCCGACCCCCCTTACGCTCGGACAGACGCCTTCCGAGTTAAGAACCCCAGGCCTTCCTTGTGAAGATGTCTTGTTCGGTAATGCTAAGGACTTAAGTTCTAGGAATCGGTTCATAGGAATCCTTGCACCCCTCACCCTTACCATAGAAACAGGACGGATTTACAACCAGCTAGGGCGGTGCCACTACTACTAGGTTGTTGGTAGATAGTGTAGGGAGGTACGGGCATGACGACCCACACCCTTCTAAGACAGCGTAGTGACCTTTGGGGGCCCGATACTACGTCCCACAGCAGTCTCAACATGTCGATGGTACTCTGGCATGACATCGGGTTAGTTGGAAAGCAACCTAAAATCAGCCTAGACAGGGCCACTGTCGATGATGATGATCTAGTGGGTAGTGTACACCTCTATAGAGTTTCTGGTTGAATGATCGATACATATGCCATCTTTTTCGACTATGGATCTTTCCTATGTTTCCGCTTCACTTGACTAGTGAGAGGAGTCCTTTCTACCTCCCATGGGTTTGGTGTTGGTTTCTGGCTTTGGCTGTTGAGGCAAGGCACGAGCGGGAGTCATCCTTGCGCCTAGAGAGTGTGTGATGGAAGGATGGATGGATGTGTGGCTAAGATGAGTTAAAACTTAATGAATCATTATTATAAAAATATTAATGAACTTGCATTGGAAACCTACAGCCATATATAGACCTTTTGATCTACCTTTGAATTTCCACTTACCAGAAAGAATATGCAAAAGCATAGGGTGGGAGCCAGTGACCAATACAAATCGTAATATGACTTTAAAGGAGGTGAGGAAGATTAGGTGGTCTTGTTCTTTCTACGCCGACTCTGATGATTGCTCTTAAAGGAGGAGCCTTCACCGCTGACGTGCTACGTCGACTCTGATGAAGATTTGTGTACATAGGTGTGTTGACCAAGAGTTATAAACGTCTTGTAATCTTGTAATTCCATGATGTATGACTATGATATCAACTATTGTATGATAATGTGATGGCTCAATCTCTTGGATTATCACATTATAATTCGAATCTCTAGATTTTCCCTTTGTGAAAAAATCAAGATTGTTACAGTGGTATCAGAGATATACTTGACCCTAGGACGAGACCTTTAGGACCAGACACTAGTTTAGAAGACATCCAATCTTGTTTGTAGAAGTATAGGTGCTAACACTTGTTTCCCCCTATGCCTTGAATTCTGCTGCTAGCTGATTTACCCGTTTAAGAAAGTTGACCTGTAGGGCTTGGATTCCATCATGACCAGATACAACATATACAGGACTGTACATGTCTACAATACATGTCTAATAATTTTTTTATTTATATAGCCTCTTTTACATAAACGACATATTTCATAAGAACTCACCGAAGCCTTCTCAACAATATAAATGTGCCATGTATAGTTAAAGATAATATAAAATACACAATAAGAATCATGATCTGTTTCAGAGTAGGGAATCAGCATAGTACCAATACCATGTTGAGGGCCCCTTGTTGCAAGGAGAAGTCCCATGCAATGTATGAGTTTACAGCTTCAACACTCAAAATGACCTGAACAATGTAGATGACAATTGTTAAGCAAATCAAGACCATCCAAGGAATAAAACATCAACTACCTATAATTCCATATCACTGCATCAAGAGACAAGAAGCCATAAGCCTCATATATTACCAATAAATAAAGAAAATAACTCAGATCAACTACACTTGTGTACCTCATGTGTCTTTCCAGCTGGAATAATAATTTCTTTGTACTCATCACTTTTCGTACTAAAAGAGGAGGACGAAAATATATTTCAGTTCTGCAAGCTTGTTTGTATATATTAGCACTATAAGCTAAAGAGCTTAGTGGCAAAGCACATCAGATTGCTGCTAAAAGGAGAAAGTACCTTGCATCCATGGCACCTGCATCCTCAGCAGATATAAAGAATGGCGCATTCACAAAGACCTCACTGCATAGTGTTGACTCATCAGTTGAAAAAGAATAATCATGAAAATATTTTATAAGCAACTTTCCTTCGTATAGAGCACTAATGAACAGAACTGAGGATTGGTGATGTTTAAGTATGTCATGACCTCTGTGGTGATTTCTAGCTAATGCTATGGACCTTCTCCATGGGCTCAAAGAAATTGACAAAAATTTATAAGAAACTTTTTTTTGGGGGAGGGGGGGGGGAGGGAGGAAAGAAGCTAATGACAGCCATTGCTTAATCATGTTACCAAAGGTTTGTCATTTAAAATAACTTGGAGGACTTGGCATTCACGACCTCAATTCATTGGGTTGAGCTTTGACCTCAAATCATCGTCCAGTCTTCTAGCTTGTCATCATGATAATTCATCTCTTTGTGATGCTTGTCAGTTAGGCTGCCATGTGCATCTTCCATTTCATATGTCAGCATCTAGAGCATCCAATAATTTTGATCTTATACATTGTGATCTATAGGACATCCCCTGTTCTTAGTGTATCAGTGTATCAGGCTATAAATTCTATTTGGTCATACTTGATGATTCATCTCATTATACATGGATGTTTCCTTTGAAACTAAAGTCTAACGCTTTTTCAACGCTAGTTTCCTTTTTTGCCTATGCTTCTACCCGTTCAGCACCACTGTCAAGGCAGAGTGCGACAACACACATGAGTTCAACAACTCTAGTTCTCGCACATTCTTCCTCACACATGGTGTTCATCTTTGAATGTCATGCCCCTACACTTCACCACAGAACAGTGAGGCTGAGCGCATCATTCGTTCATCCTCATCAACATTTTGCCTACCAAGATGCTTCGATCATCCACCCCGCACTTTGGCCCACTTCGATACTATGCCTTCCTATGACCACCTTTGCTTCTTTGGTTGCAAATGTTATCCCAACATGTCTGCCACAGCTCATCACAAAGGATACCACTGCCTTGATCTCTCTTCCAACAAATTGATCATCTCGTCATGTTTTTTTACGTCGTCCTTTCCCTATGCAGACGGATCCGATGATCATATGGCCGGGCTGGCGGCAATCCCCGTGGCTCGTCGAACACCGCGCTGTGCTGGGACAAGAGCTGGTCCAACAAGGGGTGTGGAGCCAAGGCGGAGGCCGCGGCCAGGCGGTGTTGGGGACCGGGGACATCGGGTCGCCGGAGCCTCCCCAGGTGATCCGACGGTCACCATGGGAGAACGTCATGGTCATGGCCTCAAAGTCCCACAATATGGGGCCCAAGGTCCGAAGGAAGTCGACCCCGATGATGAAGTCGAAGCAGCCGAGGTCGAGGCCGACGCACGTGATGGAGAACGTGTCAGTACCGACCATCATGGGCACGTGGCGAGAGATGCCCTCGCAGGGGAGACGGTCACCGTTAGCAACGGTAACCCGCAGCTGCTCACCGCTAGTAGCAGTAAGGCCCAAACATCGCATGGCAGCCCCCTGGAGGTATGTGTGCGTGGAGCCCTTATCCAGTAGGGCCAGGAAGCGCTGCCCCTTGATCGTGACCGGCACCAGCGTGGTGTTGTCGGCGCGAATGCCGGCCACGGCATGCAAGGAGACAACCAGGGCATTGGCGGCCACGGGGTCCTCCAGGGTGGCGGCGTCCTCTGGCGGCGCACCAGCTGCGTCCGCAAGCAGGAGGTCGTCGTCGATGTAGTCGTCAGCCTCCAGGAAGAAGAGCCGCGGACAAACGTGCCCTCGGACGTAGGGCTCGTCGCAGTTGAAGCACAACCCTTGACGCCGACGTTCCGCCACCTCCATCGGCAAAAGGCGATGGAAGGGACGCGCAGCCACTGCCGGTGCAGCGGCGTTCGCGCCCGGTAATGCAGCACCCCCGCCCTGCACAGGCGCGGCTGCTGGAGCGCGCAGTTGGGCCTGAATCGGCAGGCACTGGGGAGGCCGATTCCCTCGCTGCTAAGGAGGCGCAGGAGCAGTGGCCGCTACGCAACGCTCAAACGCCCTGGCCATGTACAGCGCCGTCTGCAGGGTCTGCGGCTCGCGGAGCTCGACGTCCACCTTGATGTGTTCCGGTAGGCCACCCACAAAAAGCTCCGCTTTCTGGGCAGCGGACAAATTGCGGGAGTGGCACAGCACCGCGTTGAAGCGTTCGGCGTAGTACTGGACCGCGGAGACGAAAGGCAGCCGGGCGAGCTCGGACAGACAGGAGTTGCGTACGACCGGTCCAAACTGGAGATTGCAGAGGGCCTTGAAACGATCCCTGTGGGCTGCTCCGCAGATGAGTAGGTCAAAGCGAGGGTGGGCTAGGTGTATGGGGAGGGGTGCGGCGGTGGGGGGTACAGCGGCGGTGCTGGTGCCTGCTGCTGGGCGAGAACTAGGGCTTGCAACGTGCGCTGCACTTGCCCCACGGCATGACTGAGATCGACGACCGCCCCTGTCACCTGTTCAGGCATGAACACGGCGGCGGTGGGGGCTGCAGCGGTGGTGAGCGTCAGCTAGGAGGGAGAGATCAGCGCCGACGTGGTCGTTGGGAGGGAGGGGGCAGGGGGCGGCGGTGGTGGAAGGGTAGAGCTGGGCGGCGGCGGTGGCAGGGAGGTGGGCGGAGAGCTGGACATCGAACCTGACATCTCCGATACCAAATTGATAAGATTTCGGATCCTACCAGGCTTGTTGCGCAGATTGTAGGGATGGGAAGGAGGAGGACGGAGGCGATCACGGCGCAAGGGCGCCGTGCTTGCTTGTTGGGTGTGGTGAGAGAGAGAGAGAGGTCGGCTAGGGTTTCCTGGCTCCCTTAGGGAAGCCGAGCAGAATATGCTCTTGCTTAATTCCAAATAGGTTCAGCAGGTTTGCCTCTTCATGCACGACCCGCGAGAGCCTCACCTTGCGATGCTCAAGCGTGTTCTGCGGTATGTCAAGGGCACCCTGTCCACCGGGCTTCACATCGGCACAGGCAGCATCACCAGCTTGACCGCCTACTCCGATGCTGATTGGGCTGGTTGTCCAAACTCTCGGCGCTCCACTTCAGGCTATTGTGTCTTCCTCGGCGACAACTTAGTCTCTTGGTCCTCCAAATGATAGACTACGATCTCTTGTTCGAGTGCGGAGGCTGAGTATCGTGTTGTTGCGCACGCTATAGCGGAGACTTGTTGGCTTCGTCAGTTACTTCAGGAGCTCCATGCACCCATCTCATCGGCGACGATCGTCTACTGTGATAATGTTAGCGCTACCTACACTGCCCAGAATCCAGTTCATCATCGTCGCACAAAGCATATTGAGATAGATATTCACTTCGTCCGTGAGAAGGTTGCTTTGGGATAGGTTCAGGTGCTCCATGTTCCATCGTCTCATCAGTTCGTAGACATTATGACCAAAGGGTTACCTGTACAGTTATTCACTGACTTTAGATTTAGTCTTTGTGTTCGTGACACTCCCGCTTAGACTGAGGGAGGGTGTTAGAATATAATTATAACAGCCCATATTAGGCTTACGGCCCATTGGCCTTGTACTCCTACCCTGACTTGTATTAGTACCACACTGTAACTTATAGATGTACTGCAAGCCTTCCTGGCTATATAATGAAGGTCACCCCCTTGTTAGGGTGTGCGGTGTTTTTCTACAAAACCAAACGTGCACCATGTGCGTCCTAAAGCCAGCGAGGGGACGAGGATGGATCGCAGAATAGTTATTAGTTCTCTAAACTCAATGTTGTTGATACACCGGCACGAATGTATTCCTTGAAAGTGTCTTGGGGCGTGAGTGTGTGTGGTGTGTGGTGTGTTGTTTGGGCTCTTGCCCTTTATTCTCTTCTTAATACAATGAAGCGCAGCTCTCCTGCGTTTTTGCTAAAAAAAAGATGTATATATGCTTGTGTATTTTACCTAAACTATAGAGTGCTTTGTGCACTTTGTGCATCTCCATATTTCCCCCTTTAGGGTATTGCAATACAGTTTGGTTATCATTTCCATCAATTACTAGGCTGAAAGCATAAATATCCCTATTCAATATCATTGCATAAATCCAGCAAAAGCCAAGATTTAGATACATAATAATGAATTAACCAAAAAAACATCTAATTACTCTCCTCAAAATGGCGTCAAGGTATTAAGTTAAATAACAACTCAAATTGAAAACAAAATTAAACTATGATAAATAATTGATTACAAGCACATGTCAACCCATGGCCAGAAAGAAAAATGCAAGAACTTCACTTTGTCTTGAACCATATGGGTGAATTGCTTCCGTCACTGAAAATTTTAAGGCACGATTTGACTTGTTTACTGCAGAATATAAATATAGAATACAATGGTTTGTCACTACTTTGGGATTTATTTTGAGTTCTTAAACTAATACTCCCACCGTCAAAATATAAGGCACGATTTGACTTGGTACGTTCTCCATAATCATGATTTGACCACCAATTACTCTTATAATATATCAGTTCTGGCAACAATTAATCCTTAGGGAGTATTTCTAAGTACAAATCTAATGCAACTACATTTGTAGCACAAACTTTTCATATAACTAGTCTAGTTGTCAAAGATAACGAACTTTGAATTTTAAAATACGTGTGCGCTTTATATTTTAAGACGGAGGGAGTAATTGTCTTTTATAATGAGAATCATATTTGGCCACTACTTTAAGATCTTCTTCCAGAGATTACAAAATGCCCATTCACAAAAATAAATTTTGGTTAAAGCAAATTTCCAAAAACTGGAAAGATATCAAATGAAAGTTTGTGGTTATCTTCGAAATATAGATGTAAATTTTTCTCAATATATAAACTGGATAAGGAAAGTACATAGAAAAATATTCAAATCTTAGATAAGTTTCTATACAACATTTGCACAATTTGAGCAAAACTTCAACTGAATTTGTACTAGTTTTATGCAATTTTCTTTACTACTTCAAAGATATGTTGACTGTTAGATTTTCTGTTGATTTGTCTCAAATCTCAACAATAATGCAGTTTTGAGATAACAAAGTGGTAAAGAAATAAGCAGTGACAAAATAGTTGCAAATGAGATAAGGGATATTTTGCAATTGTAGGAGGGGTGGGGGTGGGGACAATGGAGATAGCGGTTGGGAGACGCTAGTGGGAAATAGAGGTCAGGAAGTGGAAAAAGAAAAACTAATTCATGAAGCCTTAGAGCATCCATCAGGGAACATTGGTTATCAATATGCTATAAATGTTGAACAAATTATACAATTAATGACGAATTATAATTACCCAATGAATACAGTGAACTTCAAAAACTCCTTGGTGTAGATAACTACAGCTTGCTGCAACACATCAATGTCATCCTTCTCTCTGTTCATTTTAGTGGCAGATAATTAAGAATTAGAAGGATCACATTGCAGCTAAAAAACAGAGTTAGTCTATATAATGTTTTCTATAGCTCTAAGAGAAACTGTCTAAATGGTTGCAAGCAGAACTTCTCACATTTTCCTGTGTCCATATCGTGCCAAAGAGACATGCAGATACAACCGAATTGCAAGCACCAGTTTTGTAAGGGTGTAAAGGGCTGGACCATAACGTTCTCTTTGTTCTTCCATAGGTCTGAAAGAAATTTCAGATTGTAAGATAAAGTACTCACATCATGAGCATTATGCATTATGCATCAGTTACTTCACCTACACCATTTTAAAGATGATGAAGGGCACTATTTGCTACTCCCTCCATTCCAAAATGTAGGTGTTTGGATTTTGTCCTAAGTCAAACACTCAAAACTAAAGTACCACCAACTCAGCATCAAGCCTCCTTTTATGCCAACAATGTAGTGCAGTACATCCATCCAACATGTGCTGATCTCTGTGTCATCATGGAGATTCTAGAGATATTTGGTCATGCTTCTGGGCTGAAGACTTATTTACAAAAAAGTTCAATAACTCCTATTGGGTGCTTTGATGCTGAGCCAGCAGTCATCTATGAAGTTATGCTTTCTGATAGAGGATGAACTAGCTATATTATTCATTGGTAAAGTCTAAAGGACAGGTTTACATATATATAGAGGAGAGAGTTCAGAACAGTAGTAAAGAGGGGAGGAGGCCTGGCCGACAGCCAGGGGGAGTTCCCATGCGTTGGCCAGGGCAAGGCCCAAGGCTTCCAGC
>Ga0182004_10004415_pt1 | contig 11337 bp, 3 predicted proteins | sample Sormic07211540_1_FD_120479 | JGI IMG/M metagenome (GOLD analysis project Ga0182004, IMG submission 120479) | Endophyte microbial communities from Sorghum bicolor roots, Mead, Nebraska, USA - 072115-40_1 MetaG | ecosystem: Host-associated > Plants > Roots > Unclassified | place: USA: Nebraska...
ACCTCACCGTAGCCAGAGACGAAGATCTCATCGGTGTTAGGGTTCGGGGCTTCAGGAGGGTTGAGAGGGCTTAAATGACTATCAGCTTAGAAGGAGGATTAGAAAGGTCATTCGACTGGGCGTGGTGGTGGTTGAGAAGGTAATATAGCAGGGGTGGATCTACAATAGTAGCATGGGGGTACAGCTGTCCTCCTAAATTTTTTTGAAAAACATCTAGTATATATACCTTTTAATAACATGTACATGTATAATATATTGTACATTCACATTCTACATTCACAACTATTTTATCATCGTTTAGTAATCTAATTATATTATGTCCTTGTTGATGAACTATATCATTTTTATCTGTACCCCCATGATTAAAATCCTAAATCCACCACTGTAATATAGTTGCGACGAGGATGCTGCTGTAATTGGCTAGACCAAAATACAGGGGCAGTCGAACAAAAATAAGAGGATTACGAGGTTAAGATTAGCATGGCGACGGTGACGGTGAAGGCAATGTGTTGCTTTAGCCAAGGAGGTAGTGGAGACGGGGGGTGCTAGCACTAGATCGAGGAGAGAAGCTCGGATTAGACGTGAACGTAGTTAAGGACGATGATGGTGAGTACGAAAAATGCCGAAGCTTGGCATAGAGAGGCGGCGGTGGGGAACGCAAGGGAGAAAGAGGACAAGGCATGCAATCAGCCACATCCGCCTTTTCTCCACCCATTAATTACTGTAGAAAAAATTATTGCGGCTGTAGCTACAAAACAACCTCTAAAGAGGAAGGTGAGAAGGAGTGGGACAAACTTCGCTATAGCCATGCTCTAAAAGGAAGGTAAGGAGGAGGGCGACAAACTCCACAGCACTTGCCCAAGACATTCATGAGTCATGAATAATCGTGATCGCCATAGATCATGTTGAAATGAACCAACATTAACACAAATACATCATCGACTTCATATAAAACTGTCAGGTTAAAAGATTGTGCATCATAAAACTCTTTTCTAACTACTACCAACTCTGGAGGGATCCCCACATCCAAAGATACTTTTGTTGATAATCAAACTTTCTTATAAGAAGTCTGCACAATCAATTAACATAATTTCTTGAAGACCACTGAAATTAAAACCATATTATTGGATTAGATTTTAAGTATCTCTTTTCTTTTTATGGCCTCTACAATTCCAGATTAGTCCTTGTAACGTCATTTCTTTTATAAGATTATTATTCTTAGAGGTATTGGCCTTAATTTTTCCTCTGCCTCTAAAGTGTGTAAGGTAGGATTTGATCTTGTTTTGCCTTTTTAAGATTTGGTGAAAATTTCATCCTTTTCTATTCTCTTTTCTTCTTTTTAGATTCCACCAGAATGAAGTCCTTTGATTTAGAGGATTCATCTTGATACCATTTGATTGGTAAAGGAGATTCATTTCCCATATTATTCTTAATTGTTTTAGTGTATGTTTAAGCTTCGCTCTGATCCTCAATGACATGGCGAGCCCATGGAAGCTAAATCAGTGTATGCTTAAGCTTTTTACTGTGCCCTCCTGCACCTCCACAAAGAGAAAGAGCATTGCCGCCACTATGTGTTTGAATGCATGTGATGTGGAATCAAACAAGAACCCATAACCTTTCTAGTTCACATGGAATTAGCAATGCAAGCATATCATGACTGAATTAGCATAAGTAGAACACATGTGAGGTGTGAGTTCAAAGATCTCTGCACCAATTGTTAATGGCCCTTAACTCCTTCCCTTGTACCTTCTAGGCAGATCCGCCAGTCCTTCCTCCGCAACTTGAAGCTCTTCAGCTTTGCAATGTCCTCTATTTCGTTATGATATCCGACATGGCTCAGCCGAGAGGAACCTCACTTCATCCCCTTTCTCCTCAAATAACCCTGATAAGTTAAATCCCCTTGAGAATGATGTCACATTAAGACTTGCTGGACGTGGGAGTAAGCCACGGGGCCTTTGGCTTTCACCAGATAACACTGAAGCAAGACAGAATGAGATCGACGAGTCTTGAGTCCGACCTTGATTCATCACCATCAACCTTTGGTGGAGGTAGAGGGTGATGGTGGAGGTGGCAATGGTGGAGGAGCAGGACCAGTTGGTCCCATATCCATCAGGCCATCCTCATCGTCCATAACGTTATGCAGCTGGTCATCCTCGATATAGAACTTGACAGGCTTGGATTCTTTCTTGAACCAGCGCTACTCCATAATCTCCGGCAAAGTGATCCGAGTGTTGGGGTTAGTGTCAAGAATGCGCGTGTCAGCAAGCTAGTAAGGTCTTTGGAGAACCACCTCGCACAACGGAACTCTCCCTTGTAAATCTTCTTGTACATGGCCATGATGTTCTTGTCATGGAAAGGGAGATACCCGGCCATGAGCACAAAGAGGATGACACCGTACGACCACACGTCGGCCTTGGCGCCGTCGTACCCGTGGTGGCCGAGCACTTCAGGCTTCAGGGGCTACATAGGCTGGCGTGCCGCAGAAGGTGTGGAGCAGGCCATCGGGACGGAACTGGTCGGCGACATCAGAGTATACAAATTCGGATACCTTGAGGTTCCCACGGTCGTCGGGATGGGACGAAACTGGTCGCTGGTGACCATGGTGTTCGAGGCGCTGTTTAGCTCGTCGGTGACGGTTGTTGCGCTCCCGACGAATGCGACGAAGGACGTAGCGCATCTAGTGTTCTGCATGTTGGGCAACATCAAGAAAGTGCTGAGATGTTGATCTGACGGATGATGTGATACATATATCTTCCATGGAACATAGAACAAATATACTTGCGAATTTTGTTCAGTTATTAAATTTAGGATGTACTGCAAATTTAGAAATATGCTAAAGGATATTAAACTTTGTTCAATTAAATTTTGCAAATATACATGTTGAATCGATCGTGTCACGACTCAATAACTGAGGATGTATTGCCACCCGTTTCTCGTACAGATTCGGCCGCCGCATGCCGTGGGCACGTCGTCGTCGACGTCGATCTCCCAATCCTCTTCCCACTTGCGCATAGTTGGATCAGTGTTCGCCAAAGATTTTGTGCCGGCACACACCACAATAACTGCATATCATGATCATGGAGCTCACCTTTGCCAGCACGTCACGCTTTCCCTGGCTGGTGCGGATAAGCTAAAGGCGTGTACAAAAATGGGTGGTCGTAAGCTTTGAGGAGTTGAGGTCGTCTTTTGTGCTAAAAAAGTAGAAATCTAGTTTTCTAAAAAAAAAGCAAATAATTTTAAATTTAACCATATGTATCAATCACTCCGTTCCAAATTATAAACTTTTCTACTCTATTCGTTCCAAATTATAAAATGACTTGATTTTTCTAAACTCAAATTTACTAGTATCTAAAATACATAGCAAAATTGGTGTATTAAAAAGTTAAAAAAACGAAAGAAGTTCTACATTGTTTTTTTATTTATATAGACATAGTGTATATCTAAGTATTTAGGAAAAAAACTAAAAGGTCTCCAATTTGAAATTGGAAGAGTACTGTTTATGACAAGCAAATTAAAAATAGAATAAATTTTCATAAAAATATTTAAAGAAAATGCTATTGATATTATTTCTTCTGTAATAAATGTAATTAGATTTGAGATTTACCAAGCCTGTGGGGGCACGCGAGAATACGTACACAAGTGTCCTTGTGCCACGCCAGTCCACGCCTCCACCGGACCACACGGCCACCGGCAGACGGCACCGAGCAAGGGACTCACGCCCACGTAGGCAGAAGTCACGCACACGCCGCCAGCCCGCCACGGCGCGGCCACGACTCCAAAACAGCCGTCCACGTCGCTTCCCCGGTCCGCCGGCCCACGCCCGCCGTTTTATACGCGACCTGGCGGCCGCACCCGGGTTGCGCACGCCGTTCCCCACGCCCCCCAGCTCTCGCACCAGGCACGCTCACGCGCCGCGCACCGAATGGCCCCTGCTAACGTGCGCGCGGCGCAGGCCCCTAGCGCCGACCGCAGGTTAAGTACGCTGGTGCGTCACCTGCTGCCTTCCTCCCCACGAAGAACAGCAGCAGAAGCAGCAGCCGACGCCTCCGCCACCCTCGAATCGTTCCCCACCATGGCGTCGCAGGGATCCTCCGTCTTCGCCGCACTCGCGCAGGCCCCGGAGGACCCCATCCTCGGAGTAAGGCCGTCTCCCCAGCCTCGCCTCTCTTTGTTGGCTTCCGCTTCCCCGGTGATCCGGCTGTCGCTGTCGGTCGCGCGGTTTCGACGCGATCGCGCGGCCTCGTGGGTTTGCTCTGGCTGATCGGTGTTCGTTTGTGTTCTGGGGCAGGTGACCGTCGCCTACAACAAGGATCCCAGCCCCGTGAAGGTCAACCTCGGCGTCGGCGCCTACCGGACCGAGGTGAGATGAGTTTGGGGATTTGCTGTGAGCCTTCTATGGCGACTTCTGTTTTTTATCATTTGGACTGGAGATGGATTTGACGCCCCTGTTCCTATTCTGATCTGTGCAGGAAGGGAAGCCCCTCGTGCTGAATGTGGTCAGGCGCGCCGAGCAAATGTTGATCAATAACCCGTAAGTATTATGTGAAATCCATATGATCCGATTGATTTCGTGATCGTGCCTCTGGGGTTGTGGGATTATTGAACTTTCAGGCTTAAAGCTCCTGTCCTCTGCCCAAGTGTGGATTTAGTAGTCACTGGATCTAAAATCTGGATAACGCGCCTCTTAATTTGACTACTACTTTCATTCACGACCAGAGTAATTATTGACTTGCCCTCTGTAATTGTAGGTGACCTTTCTGTTCTATGGTACTTTTTTTTTTGTTTCTACACTGTTAGTTTTAATAAATTTTCTTCTACGATCGGAACTATATTTTTTTTCCTTGCGACTGTGTCTGCTCTGTCCCACTGCCGTGTAAGATTCTCTTTCGTAGTCGACCTTGCAGTTGTTTCTATTGCTTTCCCTCCTTTCTTTTTTGTGGTACCTGGGAAATTGACCTCATTTTTGTCTGTGGGGACAATGGTTTGTCGTTCGCAAGCACTGCAATGCTCCCTCTGGCCCTTTTTATAGTATTGTGTTTTGACTATGTTTGTGGAAAACATCTCCAAATAAGGTTATTATAAAAATAGAGTTAACGAGCTATCTAACTAGAATATTAATATCTCCGTATATATTTGGCTGTACGTTTGACTTTTCGAGAAGGGAGAGCAGATAAAATGTTTCATGTGTATATAAGCCTCTGCATGTGACAAACTGTCGGAGTGGTAGTTTATGATATTTGAAGCTGTATTTTAAACATGATTTTCTTCCTATTTCTAGGTCACGTGTCAAGGAGTACCTACCAATCACCGGTTTGGCTGAATTCAATAAGCTGAGCGCTAAGCTTATCTTTGGTGCTGACAGGTATTTTTCTGTTTGACTTAATTCATTTATTTTTCTCACATTGGCGATATTTGTGGGTCAAGTAGTCAACTGGTCCCAATGGTTATGTTGGCAACTGTGAATTCTTACTGCTGAAGTTTCATTACATAAAAATAGTTCCCTGGCCACCGGTCATCTCAGGTTTTATTTGGGGAGCTGATTATGTTTCTTCTTACAAATGGAACAGTCCTGCTATTCAGGAGAATAGGGTTGCTACAGTGCAGTGCCTATCGGGTACTGGTTCTTTAAGAGTTGGAGGTGAATTTCTTGCAAGGCACTATCATGAGGTTAAGAACTTTTCTTGGCTCCTTTCTGTTTTCCTGCTTCCCGATTTTAATGCATAGTTGCTAAATCATACAAATATATTCCAGCGCACTATCTACATCCCACAACCAACCTGGGGAAATCACCCAAAAGTATTCACCTTATCTGGATTGACTGTTAGGAGCTACCGCTACTATGATCCTGCGACCCGCGGTCTTGACTTCAAAGGTATAGATTTCATTTTTCATGCTAGATCTGTTAGAATGCTTTAATAATGCGAATATGCTAGGAACATTTACTACTGTATTATATGTTTTATATTTGCAAATTATGTTATGGCTCTGTCATTGACCCAAATTTTGTTTTGTTTTACAGGACTCTTGGAAGACCTCAGTTCTGCTCCTTCAGGTTCAATTGTACTGCTGCATGCCTGTGCCCACAACCCTACTGGAGTAGATCCTACCCTTGATCAGTGGGAACAGATTAGGCAGCTGATGAGATCAAAATCACTGCTTCCGTTCTTTGACAGTGCCTACCAAGTATGCCGATGTACATAGTCAGAATTTACTTGACATTGCAAAAACACATCTGATTCTTATACACTAATCGTTCACATAATTTGTTGATCTTTGTTAACATAATAGGGCTTTGCGAGTGGAAGTCTTGACAAAGATGCTCAGTCAGTGCGAATGTTTGTTGCTGATGGTGGTGAATTGCTCATGGCTCAGAGCTACGCCAAGAACATGGGATTGTACGGAGAGCGTGTTGGCGCTTTGAGCATTGTAAGATATCTTCACTCTTGCTCTTGTTGGTTTCACTTTAGTTCATCATGATATCAAGGTTGTTGGCATCTTCCTCTGGTGTTCAGATATTACTATGTTTACCATCCATCTTGTGAGCTTAATGCTATAGGAGTGATTGATGTGTGGAAAATTCTGTTACATGCCTTCAAATGTGCCTCGTTATTTTCCTACTTGTTTTGAGATATGTCAGTTCCTATAGCTTGTATCTGTTTCATTATTGGAAATAAGAAGTGGATTGTTGTGGAAGGTTTAAGTTGTCAATCACTCGTAGCCACTGGTGCCTAAAATTTTAGCCTTTCGCTAGGATTGAATTCTTTTGCATCCTTAGAATATTGTATTGATGTAGAAATGTATTAGCTTGTTACAGGGGACAGCTATTTACTTCCACCAGTTCCCAAAAAATATTTGACTAGTTATTAAGGATATGCATAACTTTATTCCTTGGTTGAATGCTGCTGCTGCTTTTCCTACATGGTGCCCTTCTGAACAGTCTTTTTTGCCAGAGTGTCCATTCATTGTAACTTTGTGTTTCAGGTATGTGGAAGTGCCGATGTAGCTGTTAGGGTTGAAAGTCAACTCAAACTTGTGATCAGGCCTATGTATTCAAACCCCCCTCTTCATGGTGCCTCTATCGTGGCTACCATACTCAGGGACAGGTAATATTCTTGTTATTGCATTGCCATATTTAGAGGTGGGTCTAAGAATAATACAAAGTGGTTACTTCCTGTTCATTGTCTGTATTTATTTAATTTTTCAGTGAGATGTACAACGAATGGACTCTAGAACTGAAGGCCATGGCTGATCGGATCATTAGCATGAGGCAACAGCTATTTGATGCGCTGAAATCCAGAGGTACTTGTTTCTATCAATTGCTCTCTTTTTTTCTACAAAATATGGTTAAATGTTGTTTGCAATGTAACTTACCGTTTCTTTCATGATCTTGTATTGCAACTATGCAACTCTTGGTGCAAATGTTTTCTTTTGTCCTTGATTAATGTAGCTGCTTCAAGGCAAGCTATGTAGCTACTGCTGCATCCAATCTCTTGGGTTATCAGAAACTATTGTACAAAATAAGAGAACTTCCTCTTGTTACCTTCTCAGTTGATTTCTCAAGAAATTGTTTCTGGCCTTAAAGTAGTGTATTAATCTGTGTGACTTACTTGGGGGAGCACTATCAATCTGCGTTTGGAATGTTTCTATTGATTTATTCGAATTGAAAGGCCATAATGTTATGTCTTGTTTGCACTAGTCGAGAAATTATGATAACTCAATCTCAATGTATTGTTCCTTTCTTTTGTCTTTTGTTCAAGTGGAAAGATTTTTGGTCCTATCACAATGGCACTCAGTCTTGTTAATAACGTGCAGGAACCCCTGGAGACTGGAGCCACATCATTAAGCAAATTGGGATGTTTACTTTCACTGGGCTGAATAGCGAGCAAGTGGCATTCATGAGGCAGGAATACCACATTTATATGACATCTGATGGGTAATTTTCTGTTCAACTTTTATAAGTATATAGCTGTACTCTTGTATTTTTTTAGTCTAGTTACTACTTAACAGTGGCGCCAAAGGATGCTAGATCCTGAGTTCAAATCCCAGTGGGAGCGAATTTCAGGCTGGGTTAAAAAAATCCCCTCACCCGTCCTCATTCCAAAGCACTGGGGGGAGCCCCGGCCCAATTCTCACTTGGGCGACGGAAAGGCCACCGTGTATGGATGGGGGTGGGGGTTCGGGGGTTTTCTCGCCGGGTGAGAAGGCACTTTCTTCTTAATTTGAAAGCTGCGGCGGCAGTCTTAACCGCCCCGGTCGAGTTTTTTTACTACTTAACAGTGGCTACATTAGAGTTCTTATTATTCTATTTGCCTTTTTTTCTAATTCACAAGTTGGAGTATAGGCCGTTTAGTGACTTGTTGTCTTAATATGCTACTCCCTCCATTTTTAAATATGTGACATCTAGGTAAGCTATATTTTTTGTTCGAACTGAGGTAAACCCATTTCCGCACAGTTTGTAGAAAAAGTAACATTGAACCAGAAGAAAAGGCCTAAGTCTGAAGGCATGAATAACTCCTGACTCAGGCTGTCAGACACAATCTCAGGGAAAGGGATACTATGATAACTTCTACCATTTGCAGAATATAACAAAAGCACCAAGCCTCCCAGGTGAAAACATACATTCTCCACCAAAGCCTATTACAAGAAACTAGAAAGGCCAGAGGCCCACTGCCCAGTCTAGCAACATCGATTCATGGCAAGCAGCTTGCTGCCAAGTCTTCCCAATCCCAGCCGTCTTCTCCCCTGTGAGCTTCCTCGATTTGCAGGGTCGTCCGATCCATGTTTGATGGGTTCCCCAGCAGTCTTGATGCCACCTGCAGCATGGCATTTCACACTTTCGAGTAGCCTCTCTTGATCCTCCTTTACAGTATAAACGTGCCCAATATTGCATAAGTGCACATGCATAACAAGGGTTCTCAATAGGGTTTCAATCAATTTTCCTTCAAAAGAAGCATTGTTCCTTGTTTTCCAAGTAGCCCAGCAGCATATTGTTGCCAATCCCAGAGTGTAAGGCATTGAACCATTAGGAAAGCTAATATGACAATCTAATTAGTTCAAAAATGAATTGTTAGCTTGTCCTAAACATAGTAGTACTTTTTAGATCATATCATTGAAGTATTGAACGATCTTGATCGGCACTATTTGATATTGATCTATGACTAGGTTTAGTTTTCTCACCGCCCTATAATGGAAGTCCGAACTGTCACTGCTATATTGACAATGTATGTATTCTTCTTGCAGGAGGATCAGCATGGCTGGTTTGAGCATGAGGACTGTGCCCCATCTTGCAGATGCCATACACGCTGCAGTTACTCAACTGAAATGAGGACAGTATGACAGCTTTCATGAATAAAATCTGAATCACCTAGAACAATGTTCTAAGAACTCAGCCGGCGGTATTTCCTGGTTGACCTACTGTAATCTGCCTTGAGATAGGAGTATGTTTTTTACTCTGTTGTTGGAACAGTTTTGTACTGGCAGATTCAAATTCAAATATTATGGTCATATTGTGCTTTCGGAACTCCAAATAAATACGCGCATGCAATTTTGCTCCACCGGTGCTAAATGTTTATCCTACAACAACCTGCAGTAGTTTTGAAGGCTTGACTTTCCTATTGTACGGTTCCTCTGCTCAAAAGTTTTCTAATTGTTGTATGTTGCTACTTGCTCTTCGTGACAGCCAAGGGTGAAATATGATCCCGCGGACGTGGTCCTTGAGCGTCCATGAGTTTTTTCCTTGCATTTTTCCTTTCCCTTTTTTTCCTTCGCTTTTTTTATTTTTTCACAATAACCTATCTATTTATCTTTTATATCCTATGAACAATTTTTTGGTTGGGAAGTTTCTCCAGAATATATTATATAAAAAAAATATGCTGGACAAGTTGTGTATAACTTTTTAAAAGATACGTATTCAACAACAAAAAAATTATGTGTATGTTATCGTAAAATTTGTTATATAAAAGTTGCTTTACAAAAGTTCAGTTATGTTAGAATTTTTATGAAAAGTTGTCACTATAGCTTGTCTATAAAAATGTCAAAAAACGATTTAAATGTTATTAGAAATTATGGTAATAAGTGTCTGACAAAATATTATGTACTATTGGTACAACTTTGTAATCGTCTAAAGATGATGAATTATGGAAATATTTTTTTAAATGAAAAGGGAAGTAGTGGGGTTTACTGATTGTTCATTAGTAGGGTTCAAATTTTGAAAGAAATTTCACCAAAAATTCATGAATTTTGTGGGTGACTGAAAGAAAAATCCAAGATTTCCTATTACACTAATATATGTGCTATGTAACTCTCCACTCAAATTTTCCATTGTTTATGTTGCATACTCGCTACTTGATAGATATGCAGTCACAAACTATGCTATATTTTATTTAGATCTAAAAAATTTTAAAAGAATCATACTTCATATTTAAGTCTCTAAAAAAACACAGTGAAATTTTAGTCGATTTTCATGAGTTTCAGTAAACCCTGTTCACTGGTTTCTAATCTAGCAAACGTTTTCTTAGTGGAGATGGTCGCAGTACTTGTTTTTCTTTGCTCAGCTTATTACTTGAAAATGAGTCACAAAAGAAAAAGCTTATTACTTGAAAATGCAGACAGCGTTTCCATGCTTCTGTGTATTTGGAGTGTGCGTTTGTTTCGTGCCTGATTGAGGTCAAAGTCCTGTTAGCTCTAAATTTTTTCTATTTATTGATGACTTTGATACAATGGCCAATGCCTTGGAATCGTACATGAGAAGAGGAAGAAGTCTGCAAAATCAGGAAGTCGACACGAGGGGCTACTCAAGCGAGAGCCCACTTTGATCCAATCCAAAATCCAAAAATACATACAGTATATATGTACACTAGCTCACACGATACATGCAAAATCTCGTGTCGTGCCATGCCGTATTGACGGTCTCTAATGGCGACCTGAGGGGCTTCTGTTCCCGCTGAGGAAGTCCAGCTTGTCCATGTACGTCTGCTTGAGGTTGGTCATGATGTTCGGCAGCTTCATCAGCCTGCCGTCGTCCTGCGCCGGCAGCTCCGGTGGCGGCGGCGGCGGCGGCGGCGATACGTCGTCGTTCTTGCCATCGGGGTCGCCAGTCCACCCCATGAAGTCCAGCAGTGTCGTCGTCTTGCTCTGGTCGTCGTCGCCGCCGGCCTCCGGCGCGCAGCGGCATCCCGCGCCGGGGTCTGCCCCGGGCGGCGCGTTCTTCTTGGCCTTCTCCCTGGCCACGTTGTCGGCCTGGATGACGTCCTCTATCCGGGACATGACATTGAACGCCAGGCTCTCCAGCACCCTGGAGTAGCTCTCCAGCAGCGCGAACCCAACGTCCTGTCGTCG
>Ga0182004_10004416_pt1 | contig 11333 bp, 6 predicted proteins | sample Sormic07211540_1_FD_120479 | JGI IMG/M metagenome (GOLD analysis project Ga0182004, IMG submission 120479) | Endophyte microbial communities from Sorghum bicolor roots, Mead, Nebraska, USA - 072115-40_1 MetaG | ecosystem: Host-associated > Plants > Roots > Unclassified | place: USA: Nebraska...
CCTAATTCACTTTCCTCTTGGCATCTTGATCTTTTTCAATTCCAACTTTCACTAATGCTAGGGAAAAGAGGAGCGGAGCAACTCCTGTGCCCAAATAATAAAAAACAATTTTATCGGTACTTTCTACTCTGCTACTCACATCAAAGCACCCTATCAACCTTCAACTTTTAGTATTTTTTTCTTATCACGTGGCTCTCATGAGTGATGCCACCAACTCAGCGTATTGCAAGAATTGAAAGGCCTAACTGTGAAGTGCCTAACTCTATTTAGCGGTGCTACACCACTTCATCTAATCTAACTACTAGTGTTTTATCTAGATTTTCACCACCTCATCTAATCTAGCTACTAGTGTTTTATCTAGATTTTCTCCGCATGGAGATGCCTTTTAAAAAAAATCATCATAGAATGCTTTTGATGTGTGGAAATGGAATAAATCAGAGATTGAGAAAGATAAACTCTGATATTATATCATGAATGCATATAATGCCCATTTTTGTCTGTATAGAGACTGAGATGCACGTATGGAAATGGACCAAATAGTGATGGACTAAATTGCGATCATGTATTACCTATGAATGCATATAATATCAATTTTTCCTGATGTGCTGAATTTCCCTTTTTATTAGCATGTCATTACTCTTAACTGTTAGAAACGGTTAGGCACGCCTATACGCTAGGCTAAGCCTGTCGCTGGCCTGGTGCCTAGAAACAGTCACTCTACAAGATACAAAGTTGCCAAATCGACAAAATGCCAACCAAATGGAAACATGTCGGGTGTCGCATTGGATCAGTCTCTAAAATATGCAAGACAATATCTACGGCAGTAGTCATGCATTTTGCACTTCACAACAGACCTGACACTAAATCTTCAAATTCAAAATATATGGAATAATCGTATCAAATTGATTCTTGCTTTGTGGGGGGAAAATGGCATCCACAAACAAGCAGCTTTACTGAATACACAGTATTATTGTTATATAAAAAAGAATAATGTTAGTTTCTCGAGAACAAAAAGGTAAGTCAATTATTAGATGCGGCAGCGCAACGGGGAAAAAAAATCTAAATGCTAGGTTTCAAAAACCCAAAAGTGAGCTCCGAAAATTGAAGAAGATTCCTTTCTCTTAATCTATCAAAATTGAAGAAAAATCAGCCTGTCTAGACAGTCTAGTATTATTCGTAATACTTCCATCTCCTATTATTTCTGGATCTCTCACAAAACTCTTTCCAAGTCTTCTGGACTCTACACAGGATTGTCGACACCTGTAATGTGGTGTAAATAGAGTGGTTAACAGTGTATAACAAATCATAAAAAAAAACTTGGAGCATAATATAGATAAATCAAAGGAGATTTACTGTACGCTATGTTGGTTCTATTAGTTTTTATGCTCTAGAACCAGTGGTCACCCGTGATATGTTTAAATGATCAAGATTGGCTACATAAACTATGTGACTAGATTTGTCCTTTGAAATGCTTTCAAAAATGTCAATTTTGTTATAATTTATTAGTACTGAAGTGTAAAAAGAGTGGTCAAAGTTATCTAACGAAAATAGCAAAAAGTCAATAATGTCAAATAAGAAGGAACTGCATATGGTGCCTCCTAAGTCCTAACACTAAATTTAAGGAGAAAGCTGTCTATATACAAAAATGGGTAGAATCACAGTTCTACAATTGAACCAGAAAATGAGACAATATTCAATAGGTGACCTTGTTACTTTGCAGCATAACAATTTGAAATGATGTTCTTCGACTGTATTTACAAAATAAATCTTTATCCTGTCCCTCTCATTTCTAGAGAGTTAATTAAGTCATATTATGTCCTCAAATTTCACATGCTAATTGGAACTACTGTACCAATAATCCTGATGGATCAATGCTGCAAGGGTTTTCTGGTTGATTTTACAGCATAAAACATTGAAAACTAGTACACATAGATGCTGTCAATGATAAACATCACTCTTCAGAAGTTCCAAAGGCACTAAAACAATGCTCATATTTATGTATGCTGATTGGAAGAATGTTTAACAAATGCTCAGATTTATGTAAGCTGATTGGAAGAACATTTAAGTAGCTAGAACTGCAATAAAAACTGATCTAGCAAATAGAGACAGAGGAGTCAAACATGAAATAACCAAAGAAATTGTTGCAAAAATAACATACCGTATTTGAAGTGAAAAAAAAAAGCATTTATCCTTGTTGAATAGTTTCGAGTGATTGTTTCATATCTGCAAAAATATTGACAACTAGCATATCAATGAATGGAATATTATGGATAGACAGGGAAAGTTTATGAACCAAATTTCTCATTACCTGGAATATGGTATGAGAATAATGCTGCCTTCCAAATAAAAACTTCATTTCAGTACATTTCAATTGGAGATCCATGACAATTTGCTCTTGGGTACTAATGTCAATATTAGATGCTTTAGAATTTGCATAGCCTAGTTGCCAGTTGAAACAACTTCAGCAAAGGACACACTCGAAGGCCTGAAGATGTCATTTTCTCTGACTACTTTGTTGTAGACAAGCTTAAATGAGCGTGACCCATATGTCTTGTTAAGCAAACTTATTGGGATTCTCAGAGTTTGTTTCCGACGGCTTTTCCCCTTCACATATATCCTGAAACTACCTTCATCATGCCTGTTGTCTTCTTGCATGTCAGGACTCAGTTCAATTCTAATGGCATCCTTTAATTGTTTATCTTGATCATCATGTTTGTTGCTTATCAAATTGCCACTTGCTACCACTGCAGGAGTCTCCATCTCTTCCTTGGCCACTACAGCATTACTGTCCAGTGAAGGGCCTATACTAACAACAGCTGCATCAGATTGAATATGTTTATCTGCTAAAGATTGAGAAATAGGGTCAACAACATGTGGCGTGGGAATGAAGTCAACTGTATGGCTACTTGACCATGATGACATTGGCACAAATTCTGATGGCGCTGGGCCCATATAAGGTTGCCATCCATAATGGTTAGGCCGAAAAATATTAGTGTTCATGGGAAATGTGGTGCTTGGAACCACCTGTGGTTGACTATATGGTGGATAAAGAAACGGCACAGGATGCATGAGATTAGGAGATCGGGGAGCAGGAGGGTACAAATGATGAGGGGAAGTGCACAAAGGAGGACCACTTGGCACCATAGTTGAATGCCCAGGATGCAGGGAGACATTCACAGGCCAAGGCGCTACTCCTGGAATGGCACCTGGTGGCGGGAGACCAACATTGCCAGAAAGGGGGCTAAGTACAGATGGTGGAGATGGATTGAAAGGTGGTGCAGAAGCAGATAGCTTCTTATTAGGCATCTCTCTCAAATCAATATTACTTAGCACTAAGTTAGGCTTGGACTTCTCACTTCCATCACCTCCAAGACTCCCTGTGTTTGTCGTAGATGCTGAAACTGTAATATTTTCTATACTGTGGGGTAGAGCTTCAAAAAATTCCGTATCAGACTTCTCAGTCTGTTCAGTTTTTACAGATCCAGTGGACTCAGAAAACTCAATGGCTGCACCATCATTGCTACCACTTGATAGTTCTTGACTTGTGTTACTTAACACATTGGCATCTTTTTTACTATTTACAGGCTCACTTCCAATGCCAGATTCCTCAGCCTTTGGTATTGGCAAATCTTGTAACCTGTCTTTGCCCAGATTCTCAATCTCCAGTTCTCCTTCAGAGAATTTTGTTTCTTCTAATTTCTGGACTTCTCCTAGCACATTGATTTCTTCTTCGGAATTATTGATATTTGCAGAGACAGGTCCTTGTTCCACTTGGAGTGAATCAACCAAAGAATCTTTCATTTCTTGTGCAATAATCTGACCAAGTGATGGTTGGTTCTGAGGTACATCATCTCTAGGTTTCTGTATTTGGGTCTTGGCAATTGTTCCAGGGCGTGCTAAGGCAACATCTTTGTATGATGGAGCATTTCCACTACTTGCAACTAAAGTTCCATGTGACTCGCTTTCTTTGTGATCTGTTGAGGTAGGATTTTGTGCTTGTGAGTACATTACCTGCGATTCTGCTTTACCACTCATCTGCTCTTTACTCTTAAAAGTATCTAGCACCTCTGTGGTTGCAGTCCCTGGCTTAACCCGATAGGTCACAGCCTTGTAAATCTTGCGACCAAACCTGGCACCAGATGTCTGAACTTTCACATGCTGTTGAGGATCTGTGTACGTTGTAGGAACAACTGTTCTCTTCCTTAAGAAATAATACCGGTTATTTGAATAGGAATTCCTTGCCTTGTATTGTGAAGTATATGTTGGATCATGACTATCAGGTTCATACACCTTTCTGGTGGTTGGACGATAATGCTTCATCTGTTTACCTGGACCCCCAGCTGATTTAGGTCTTTGAACAGGCTGCCAACCATCTTCAGGTTCTGAATTTTCAACTTCAATAGCTTCCTTAGGTGCATTAATGTTCACTTCAGCTATCTCTAGTTGTAGCTCAGAAGGTGCTGGATGCTCAAATGATTCAGGAGTCTGTTTAACCTCAGCTTCAGAAATAATTTCCGTACTGTCATCTTTTGATGGCTCTTTAACTTGCTGTTCCTCATCTATAATGGGATTTGAATCTCTTGGAGATATCTCAGGGCTTGCTCCATTTGAACTTTCGTTTGAATGGGATAAAACCTGGCAGAATGAGTATGGGTGAATACATTCTTAGACAAAAAATAAATGAAGGCAGAAAGAAATATAGGTAACCAACCTTTATGCTTGAGTATCTCCTTTTTCCAGATTCAGAGTCTCTTCCCTTGCTCTCTTGGTCAGGATTTATGTAATCGAGAAGATCAGATACACTGGACCAAAGTAAAAGTCAATATAATATCTGAATATCTATCTAAAATGGGGCATCAGAATAGCAGTGAACAAGTTTCTTGTGTACTAGCCTAGTGCAGAACAGAAGTTTATCCAAGGATTTATTATATGCTTCGGTGAGAAGTATCCAGTTAAGGTCTCACCTTAGGTGTCCTTTACTAGCTATTGATGCGTCAGGTTTCCGAGTTCCATTCCGTGCAGCCTCTTGTTGCTCAATTACTTTTGACTCAAAGTATTCAAGCCAAGCAGCAGCATCCTGCATTCAGAAAAAGGCTAAAAGGTTATGAATGCCCCACGAGTCCTCTAGGCAAATCTGGGTGCCTATTTCTCCTTAATATAAAGCCACCTAGTTCCTCCTAGGTGGTCAACCTTTTTGTTTTATATGTCACAACACAAAGGAGGGAATGTTTTCTTCACAAAATAAAGGAAATAGCACGTTCTTAAAAAAAAAGGTATTATCTTGGACAATGAAATGCTCTGTAATGTACATTTTGACTAAGGACTATAAATCTGTATAGTAATATGCAACTCATCTCAGTTGCCTTTTGGTTAGACATTTGAAGCACCCCCATATATAATTAGTGGTACAATTTTATTGAGCTTCCTATTTTTCTTCTGTTTGTGGTTAGCTATAAATGACTCTACCACTCTCATGAACTTGCATCGTTTCTAGTGGGAAACTTGGAATAATTGAAGGACAACCAAGTTATCTACCTATATTCCTGTGGAATATAGAGGACCGTTTAAGAGAGTAATTCCATTAGTGCAGAGTTTTGAAGGTACTTCTGATGGCTATATAGTGACATTATTCTTAATTGAGCAATTTCATTATTAAGTTAATACAAGTAGTGAAGTGTTGTTTCGCCTACATGCATTTTAAAATGACCTCTAATTGGAGGAAGTACTTTTTTGTGCATATCAACAATCATATTTCAAGAAAGCATACCTCCTGTTTCGACTACAAGTAGTGCAGAAGGTTTTTTTTTTTTGGTGAGTGAGGTGCGGTGGTGTGGTGTTATTGTTTTGGGTTATGGGGTTTTACACCTCTTTTTTTCTTCTTAATATATAATGATTGTTGGAGTATAAGTATTAGGCCCATGAGGCCCATGTATGTGACCATATTGCTGCCCTTCTAGGGTCAGCCCAAGTAATGGAAATTACAGTTTGCAACAGTATTGTGTGTTATGTGTTTTCCTTCTTGTCCAGTCTTGAACTCCGCTGCGCTGGTAGTCCAGACTGCGGGGGGGTGTTGGAGTATAAGTATTAGGCCCATGAGGCCCATGTATGTGACCATATTGCTGCCCTTCTAGGGTCAGCCCAAGTAATGGAAATTACAGTTTGCAACAATGATACGCAGCTCTCCTGCGTGTTCGAGAAAAAAAAAGCATACCTGAGTTCGTAGGTCATCTGGTCCAAGCTTTGCACGAAGGATTTGCAAGGTTGTTTGCTCATGCTGAACACTCAAGGAATATGCTTCCATCAATGAGAGAGCTATTGCTATAGCATGGTAGCTGGCAGCAGTCTACAGATAACATAAAATAGATCAACTGAAAATTCTCTCAACAAAATAGTGAATCAATCAAAAACTACATGCCTAGTATATTAAGCATGTCCTTGCAAGAAGGAAGCATCATATTCTAATATACATAATATATAATTATTACCTGTATATGATCAGGTCCAAGCAATTTCTGGTTGCATTTTAAAGCTTTGTGTAAATATCTTAGAGCTACATGCACATTGCCCAATCCTTCTTCCATCATAGCTACATTGATATATGTAGCAGCTGTATTTGGATGAGATGGCCCGCACGTAAGATGCAGAAGATATAGCGCACGCTTGACATACCTAATTTAATTTACACCAATTGTTAATATTTGCAGATACTGTTGCAGTCAATTTAAACCATCAGAACTGTACATTCAACAAGGACTATCAAACATACAATCCACTTATGTTTTAAAAAATCCTTCAATTTTCAAATATTCGGGCTTTAGCAGAACATAAGATATAACCTGATAGACAAAGATCATAAAGAAAAAGCAATGACCTAACTAAACAAAAAAAATGGTAGAAGAAAAAGATGACACTTCTCTTTATTCTTTCCAATCTTCCCTAAAAAATGAAAAAAAAAACAACAGAAGATGTTTGTGGATTAACATATTTGTAAAGGAATCATCATCTGCGACTTCACTTACAACGAGTATTGCATATCATGATTACATTATTGAATATATTCAAGTTTCACATGTTTTTTCCATTTCCAACAATCCGTGTATGAACTATCATCTTAAAATTCGATTGACTTCAAATATAAAAATATAGCAACAAAGAGAGAACCAAATATGCATATTTGATGTGACAATTTTTTGAACAAAAAATCTAGACTGAGTAACAGAAACAAATCAATGCATGCTTGACAGAAATAACAAATATGTTTCATTTCGTCTGTTGCCAAATATCATTAACATGATATGAATAAACTAGATAGAATACTAACGCCAATCTAGATATTGAAGATAGTGAGAGATAAAGTATTAACTTAGCTAAGACCTAAAAGGATTATCGTGGTCCTTTAGGCTATTGTTATGAACCTATAGATGACATCCATGAAACAGGAAATGAAAGAATGCTATAAATGTGCCTTTACTTTAGGGCCAATTCTGTATGTTGCAGACGGTAGTAGAACACAGCAAGGTCTCCATAGCTCTTCATAGTATCAGGGTGGTCAAGTCCAAGTTCCCTCTCGTTGATGTCTAGGGCCTTTTGCTGATAAATAGTAGCCTGCAGTATTTTTTTTAACATGTCAAAAGCTAGAACAGAACACTGTCACAAAGCTTATTATCTACAGGAACATTGGCCTTAAAATCATCAAATGATTAGTCATCACATGCTCTCTGGTACTTTGTCTCACCAAGTCAGCATACACATCTAACACAATTTCTCCATAAAAGATATCATATTTATTTTATTTTCAAGAAATGTATCATATGTCATGTCTTTAGTGCTATGATTACTTTCAACATATTGTGTAAGCAGATATAATCATTGTTTTGAACCATGTTCAGTTGTAGCCACCTAGAATTGCCTGAAAATGTTTAGCAATTTATCAAATGATCCGATTTATTTACAGTTGCAACACAGTTTACCTGATTAAAATCACCAGTATGGTACAAAACAACAGCTAGCAGACTATAAGCTCCAGCTGTCATTCGGTGGTAGGGACCACATACAGTTATGAGCTTGGAAAGTGCCTGTATTGTCGTAGAGAAAAATAGAAATCAGTGAATATTATTTGAAAAAAAAATGTGACATTTACACGTGATTTTAGAAAGATACCTTGGTCCCATAATTGACAGCATCTTCAAGTTTACCCTTGTCAAGGGCAGTTTTAGAGGATTCTAGCAGTTGCCTACCATCTGCAGATGAGCATGCAACTTGCTGCATATCATGGAAAAATCAAGTTAGTTGCATTTTTATGTCATTTCCTGTTAAGCATAACAAAATATTGATAAATGTAAAAATCTGTAAACTACCGGTGATCGTAACTGATGTACATTTCATCACAGAAACCATATATCTGATTAGATATGATGAACCAAATTAATTTCAGAAGGATAATAACCCTATCTTGCAAACTTTACCTTATGTACAGGTACCAGGCTAATAATGTCCTGCTTATGGAATGGGAAAGAGCAATCCATAATGAAATCTCGGGGTGCCAATTCAATGCCCACCTAAAAGCAATGATTATCCTCAATTAGAGCACACCAAACATCAGGATGATTTTTTTATAATAAAAAAATAACTTTTACCTTATGGCATAGTCCTCTAAGGACAGCATATTTCCTCACATCATGGTAATGTTTCTCCGTAAGCTCAAATTCATATCTCTTTTTCAAGAAGGTCACCAGCCATCTCCATACTAGGGGATGCACATTAGGAGAACTTCCAGAGAAATCAGATTCAGGAACACCAAGCAGTAAGTTCAAAGCTGCAGCTATTGTTAGTGCTAATTGTCGCATGTCTGAAATAGCAGCAATCACAGAGCGAACGATATGCTTGAAAGCACGCACTATCATCTCATGCACACATAAGGACTGAACATGTGAAAGCTTCTCTGAAAGCTTGACCTATACAGATAGTTATCTAGTCAGCATTTACAAAGAAATTGGAAAGAAAAGGCATTTATTCTATCAAGCGTAAACCATAATTTGAAACTTACGACTCGTCCTAGAGAGCGCATCTGTAGGCCTCTGGTATGCATGAAATCAGTCAAAGTCCTACCATCAACAGGTGAAAGTTCCAGAGAACCAAAATCAGCAACCTGAATATTTTTTTGATTAGTTATTAGGCTTCTGATTCGAAAAGTTAAAAAAATGCACACATGGAAATCCATCAGTCATAATGCCATTAAAAACATGACCACAGGAGAAGATGTTCCCCTGGGTTTGTCATAAAACTCATAATCTCAGATATTGGTACATACCAGCTTAGGAAGTGCAACTTCATCGTAGTACTTCAGAGCCATCTCAATCAACTCAGGTGGTGACTGTACAACAAACAAGGTTACTCTACAGTCTTCATGGAGAATTATAATACACTGAGCATTTGTACAACAAAGACTGTTTTACCATTCATCAGTTAAACACAATACAAATAGAGTTAAGTTGACTTTTCAGTTGTATTGAAAAGAGATGCATCACCTTCTGGTGGAGCCCAGTTTCAGATTCTTTCAACCTTGTAAAAGCAGATTCTGGTAATAAATCCTTCAGAAGGTTTTCATTCTCAGAAGCACTAGTCTCTCCTTGAGGCAATTCAACATCTGATGGCTTGTCTTTCTGGCTTTCTGCAGAGCTTTTGGGCCCCAATGAGGAACCCAGGTCAGCAGAATTAACATTTTTCGCATTCTTAAGAGCTTTGAGAGGCTTCCCTAGCCCTTCAATCTTTGGTTCTTTAGATTTCTCCACTGTTTTCTTCTTATCCTTCTCACCACCTTGCTTTTTATCCTTATCAGAATTTTTCTGATCCTGCAAATGCTGAACCCAGCAGGCACCAAGTTCCCATCTCATAAATGGCTGTTTTACATTTTCCTCTTCCTCAAGCTTCTGAAGACTTTCCTTCAATAATTTCTCAACAAAATTTTGTGCCGCAATTAGTTCTTCCTGCCTATGATTTTGTGAAAGGTTTGATATCTTTTTCTCTCCAGTAGAAGTGGCTTCATTAAGGAGCATCCTCAAACTAAAGAAATGAGCAGTTCATCAACAAAAGGCAAGTATAGGATGAAGCACAAATAAAATCTAGAGAATAGCATAGAAGCATTGTTGTACTCTTGTTATTAACCTGTTAATGTTCAATGCATGTGCACCCCCTTCAGGTTGATCTGCGATATTCATAGGCTTGATAGAAGAGTTTACTTTGGTTTTGTCGATGTTGTCCACCTTTGCTACTGCAACATACCCACAATATCTAAGGTTGATAATGCCCAAACTGTCAACATCCTGCAACATTAGAGAGAAAAATAAGCAATTACTATAGTTTGTGCAGAATATGAACAAGGCAGCCTTAATTTAGAACCCTTACGTGGGCAGCTGTGTTTTCATCTGCAGTTATTCCTTTCAAAAGGTTCCTTTCCGCAAGATTTTTAGAGTCCATTCCTGTGGCTCTGTTTCCATCTATCTTAGTGTCCAACTTGCAGCTTGCATCTGAAGAATCTCTTGTGACAGTGATGCTAAAATTTCCCACTGTCTCAGAATACAAAACTTCATCTATCTTGGTTGATGCCGATAACTCTGTGCTCTCCATTACATGCCTTACTGCTGCAATAGCACGAAAGATGGCAACATCTACAAAGAGGCTGTGAAGTAGGAATGCTCTCCTGTCACGGAGTTCCCTCTCCTCAGCAGTTTTGCAAGGCATGGATGTGAGATAGAGAAATTCATCTGCCCATGGCACCATGTCGCTCTTTCCATCCCTTCCCCAACCACCTCCACTGCCTCCCCATGTTTCATCCTCAGCAGGAAGAGGAGGAAATGTTGATGGTGACTGGGCAGCAATTGGAGGAACAAGCCATGTATTTGCACGAAATCCATAAGGAAAATTTCCAAACTGCAATGTAAGAGCGGCACCAACTAGGTAAGGACATAACAATCGAATAGGAGAAAGATTAAAAAAAACTGCAATGTAAGAGAGACACCAACTGGGTAAAGGACATAACAATTGAATAGGAGAAAGATTTATCAAACAAAGATGCAGCATAGGTCAATGTACTCCCTCCAGCCCAAATTATTGGTCGTTTTGGCTTTTATAGAGATAAGCCATGTCAAGAAAATCCAAAACAACCTAAAATTTGGATAGGAGGGAGTACTTGGGTACCAGAAAACTGGACTTAGCCATGAAGATTCAACAATTTTGCAATACATGAGTGCTGAATCAAGGTGCTTCAACAAAAGCAGAAAGCACTATATGCAACCAATATTGTTGAAACAGGTTTATGAAGGTACATGAGCATA
>Ga0182004_10004417_pt1 | contig 11332 bp, 10 predicted proteins | sample Sormic07211540_1_FD_120479 | JGI IMG/M metagenome (GOLD analysis project Ga0182004, IMG submission 120479) | Endophyte microbial communities from Sorghum bicolor roots, Mead, Nebraska, USA - 072115-40_1 MetaG | ecosystem: Host-associated > Plants > Roots > Unclassified | place: USA: Nebraska...
CCATGGCTTAGTTGCTTTTGTGTTTCCGGGGGAATTTATTCAGTTCAGGCTACAGAAGCATGTTGTATGGAACGTAGTGCAGGGTATAGCCGCAGGTTAATTACGGTAGTCATTATCATACATCTATTGAATTCATGACATGAGTTGAAATGCGCAAATTGTGTAATACCCGGTGCAGTAAAGGGCTGTCCTTCTGAAGCAAATTCACTACAGCTAGATGTAGCCGTCAGTAGAAAGTCTTACAGCCTTACCCATGGCAAAACATGCATGTGCAGGAATGATCGTTTTATGTAATGCTAACCTGTCCTCTGTCCTCCAAATGCTTTGTTCATTTCTTTTCTCTTTTAAGAAGCATTACGCGGTGATTAACTCTGGGACTGTCTTCATATATTGTAGGTGAAACTTGGAAATATCATACAAAGAAGAGGTGTGAACTTACATCTCTAGTGTTTTACTTTTTCTTTCAAGTATCATGGATTATTACTCACTTATCCCATTGGCCAACCTTAAAATTCAAGGTCGCATTTATCAGGTACTGAAGTTCTTCTTGTATTATGCATTCATTGGTAGTCCCTGTTATACCTGTGTTCATTACAAGAAAAGCACCGTATGGTTTTGCTGACTTGCTTGTGTTCTGTTCAGGTAATAAAAGCACAACATTCGCATCAAGGAAGAGGAGGAGCCACAATACAGGTCATTCATTTTATTTGTTTCATAGTTTATCTCCTGCAGCAACTGGCGCCACATGCTTCACTCTCAGAATTTCATGCGGTCAATATTTGTTCTGTTTTATTTTGAACACTTTGACTATTGCAGGTCGAACTGAGGGATGTTGACACTGGAAACAAATTAACAGAAAGATTTCGTACTGATGAGGCCCTTGAGAGTATGATTTCTTTTTCTTTTTCTTATATAAAACACAACTTTAACAGCTAAGATGTAGCCATACAAGCCTTAGCCTAAGGCTCTGCCCCCATGAATGTAAACATCGCAACCCCCCTCTCCCCTGCTCACTTGTGCAAAGCCAATTTTAGGCAGTCATGGAACATGATTGAACAAACTAAATTGAATTAGTGACCAGATAGAATCTACATAATTGTGATGTAGAAACCGGTATATATTGACCAGCTAGTTGGTAGTCTTAGGGCCAATATCTCATGTGATAATCATGAACAATAACCTCTCCAGAATTGTTTACTGTATTAATGCTGCAATTAATTTGATGGACATGATTGTATTATTTTTGCACATAAGTATACACTATAATCACTATATTAAAAGTATTCGAGAAAGTACAAAAGACTACAATACCATATCTAACCGAATTTTTTTAGAGTCCATCCAAGCTAAGTTTCAGCCTTCCTGTTTAGCCAACTTCCCTAGACAGAGCTTGAGCTGATAGCCTTGTAGGGCGTGATTGGTTGCTCATGAGCAATAGATCCGGAACGGAGAGGTAGTTCAGGCTGGTTTTAGCCAAGCCAAAACCATACAAGTACCCGTGTTTGGTTGCCAAAAAAGGTGTTGTACAGCATGAGCATGATCCTGTTTGGTTGCCTGCATGTGCCATTTTGCTGCATGGACTAGTTCAGTTGCATGTGTTTGGCTGAATGTATAGGAATGAGTTGTGATCACCTATGTATGAGTTTGGTAACCTTACCACCAATGTTTTGCATCAGATACACAGATATCAAGTGACAAAAAACAAATCAAAATAAGTCTCAATTGTATCATCATTGGCCTCAAAACTGGACCTTGCTAAAGAACATGTACCAGTTATATAAAACCAATTGGCCTCAGCTAAAGAACATGCATAATAATTTCATCATTGGTGGCACAAATAAACAATGACTTCATAAAAGTCCACTGTCAGCCATCTAGAATGGCATTCACCATTCGGTTGCGTTGACAAAGGATCAGAAATACGGTAACAAAAAGAGCCATTGCATCATAGGCTAAGCAAGAACCCACCTCAGATTACATAGACATACAGGGCTGACGCACCATCAGGTGCTCCTCCACCGCCTAATCTAGCAGGAAACAGTAATAATCATCGACCCATGCACTGAGCTCACCGCCTAATCTAGCAGGAAACAGTAATAATCATCGACCCATGCACTGAGCTCAGTTATCCATAGCAGAATCATAGTGAAACAAACAAACCTGAGCTAGGAGCTAGCGGTTTGCATCATGAACTCACAAATCTATGGATACGAGCAAGAAAAATAACACGAACCCTAGGCAAACTGTGCACGCCCTGATGGAGAGGACTGGAGAAATGGCGGCGGTAACCCTAACTCCAGAACCGCGCACGCCCTGAGGGATCCATCCCTCGCCAAACCTTCCCCCGCGCGCCCGGGGTTCCTTTCGCTGCGACGCGTCGTCCCGGCTCGCGAGCGAAGCTCGCCTTGAGGAGACGGGGGTGGGGTCGGGATGGAGGGGTGGAAAAGCACGAGATGATGCAGGAAAATGGTGCGAGTAGGAAACCAAACATGAGCCTGCTGACGTAAATGGACTCGGATGGGTCTTTGCACCATCCTATACGGGCAACCAATCACGCCCGTATTGGCGTGGCTACCATTGGCATGGAAAGGGGATAATAAAGAGGCTTTACATGTATGCCATTATAAAAATTACTTAGTTATTACCTACAAGCCATTAAAAAGTTAAGTTCTCACAATTGCCATTGCTTTGAACTCTTTACCCTCTACGCCACTTCCGTCAGATTTGACTCTAACGGTGTTAAATTGCATGTATGAAAAGTCAAAAATACCCTCATGTCTAAATATCCAATTAATTTTTTTCAACATCTTAACGGTCTCAGATGAAAAAACTCAAAACTAAAAAGTCGTGGATCTTGTCGAGATCAACAATATTTATATAAAAAATATGTTTATTTGATTTTATATAAAAAATATTTTTTCTAAGACGTATTAATCATATCAAATCATATATTTTTTGTATGGAATTCAATGAAAATAATTTTTATACAAAACTTATAGATATTGTCGAGATCTACAATTTTGTAGTTCTGAGTTTTTTCATTTGAGGTCATTAAAATGCTAAAAAAGTTAATTACATATTCAGCTTTAGGGTATTTTTGACTTTTCACACTCGTGGTTTGACACCGTTAGAGTCAAATCTGAGGGAAATGGCATAAATGACTAAAAAAAGTTTAGAGCAGTGGCAGCTGTGAGAACTCAATTTTTTAATGGCGTATAAGTAATTACCAATTTTTTTAATGACATACATGTAAAAACCTCGATAATAAACAGTGGCTTCCAACTGTTATGGTGGGCCAAGTGTATGAGTGCAGGAAGAGAAGCCGTGGCGAGGAGCGATGCGTACTTTGCACGCTACGCGCGCATCAGATCTGAGCCGCTCGGCTCAGATCGGACGGTTGGGAGGGGCGCGGCTGGTGAAGGTCGCCGGGTCGGTGCGGCTCGCGGCGGCGCGTGGTGGTGGCTCGCCGGAGTAGGGCGGCGCTGCCGCTACGTGGCATGGCCGGCCGAAGAGAGGGCATGGGTGGGTGCAGCTCGGCGTTGCGAACCTGTTGGCCGAGTCCACGACGGCTGCCGGTGGCCGGGGACGGCGCTAGGGGCGGCGAAGCGGGCTCGGCATGGCTGCGCATCAACGGCGAGCTCGTGCGGGCACGTCGGAGTGGGAGAGGGGATGGGAGAGAGCGCGGCGGGTCGCTCACCTCCGTGCGGAGCTCGGGGTTGGTCCTCGTCGCCTGGGGCGCTGCAGGGGAGGAGATCGACGGCGATGACTCAAGCTCCGGTTGATTGCGGCAATGGCGGCGGCGGGTAGGCCATGCGAGGTGGCGGCGGCTCCTCCTAGGGTTAGCAGGGAGGTGCGGTACGCAGGGGCGAGCCCCTTTATAGCCCCGAGCATCCTCGGTTCGCGCGCACGAGGAGGATCGAGCGTCAGCTGTGGCTCCCGTCCGATGCGGAGGTAGGGGATGGGCCTGACGTGCGGGTCCGCAGCGTCAGCGACTGAGACTGACTGGCAAACGGGGCCCGCCGAGCAGAGGCACAGCGGCAGCTGCTTGGTTGGGCTGGCTCGGCTGCTACTGCTGCGTTGGGCCAAGGCCCAAAACAGAGAGGGCGCGCGCGGGCTCGAGGAGCAGGCCAGTTGGGCCAGATGCGCGCGGGAAGGAGAGGAGAGGGAGTCAACCTGGGCTGGGCCGCCAGCGATTGCTGGGCCAAAAACAAAGAGAGAATAAAAACAAAAAGAAAAGGCTCTCCAATCTCCTGAAAGGGCATTCCTAATACGGTTTTGAAACCAAGATTTGACTAGCAATAAAAGATTATTTTTGGAACATAATTTTTGGGCTATTTTTTAAAACAAAACATATTTTATTTCGAACACATTTTCAAATTATTTTTCAAACTCAAATCAGAAATAGCTTTGAAATAAGACTTTTGGTGTTTTATGTTTCCAAAAACCGAAAAGGGCCTAAACGTGGCTTGCTAGAAATTTTGAAATTCATTTTTCTCACACAAGCAACCAAGCTAGAGCACAAAGCACACAACAACAGCAAAACACTCTTCACTTAGTTTTGTAAAAGTTTTAAAATTCCACATTTTCTCTTTTTGAATTATCAACAATTAGATAAATCTTGGAATATTTTAGAAAAAATTTAAATCCTTCATTTTATTTAGTGTTTTCCTAATAACAATCCATAATAGAAATTTTGGAGTGTTATAGGTGTCAGTTTAATGCTTCAGTTCGTCTACCTTTTAGACTTAAACAATCGTATTTACAATGTTAGTCTAATTATTAAATGTTCTGTCTGAACACACAGGAGTTTTTGTTGAGGAGAAGTCATTCACATATCTGTATCAGGAAGGAGATACTGTGACACTTATGGAGTAGGTTTCATTTCTTTCTTGTCATTATCTATTCACATGCTAAGCTGTGATGATGCCAGTATTTATTTTTAATCGTGGTCTATAATCTGGTGTCTTTCTTTGCCAGGCCTGAAACATTTGAGCAACTTGAAGTTTCGAAGGAACTGTTTGGCAAAGCTGCAGCATACCTGAAAGGTTTAACTGAGTACTCCCTCCGTCCCAAAATAACTGTCGTTCTTGCTTCCCGAGAAACAACTTTGATTAAATATATATTAAAAAATATTAATACTTATGATACATAATTAGTAGCATCGGAAAGATCTCTTAATCTAGTTTTTGTTAACAAATTTATTTGGAGATATAAATGTTGCACGTATTTTCTATAAATCTAGTTAAACTTGTGACATGAAAACCCAAAACGACAGTTATTTTGGGACATAGGGAGTAGTAATTAACAATAAGAAGGAATTCTAATGGTTTCCAAAAATAAAACTGTGCTTATGTTTTTGCATTTGTACAGTAAGCTTCTCATATGACTCCTTCCCTCATCTATCAAATCTGATGGTGCTGTAGCAGCACCATAAGGATGATATTTACTAATGTAGAAATTTTTATGGTTTTTATAGTTTCCTTGTAATATTTGGCTAAATTTTTCATAGTTCCCAGCCGTGGCAGCTTGCCAATTTATGAAGATTTGCAGTGTCCATGTTAATTTCATCTTCTCAGTTTGCAATTGAGTTTATGATAATGTATTTGTTAAAATCCTACTTTTTTTCTTGCTTATAACAGATGAAATGAAGGTGAATCTACAATACTTTGATGGCCGGCCAATGTCTGGTACAGTTCCTCAACGAGTGACTTGTACTGTTGTTGAAGCACAGCCAAATACAAAAGGGCTAACTGCTCAACCTCAGTAAGTTTTTATATTATTTCATCGTCCATTTATTCTTAATAAGTTAATGCTGTTTAATGAGTAGTGATCGACTGGTAATGCGAGCTTTCTAGTTGGCAGTATACACAAATTAATAGAAATTTGATTTGAGAGATAGAGACTTTAGAGAGTACTGAGCATAAGCACACGCAAAGTAACTGCAGGCAATGGAATGCTGGATTGTGGAAGTTGTCTAGTTTTCATCAGTCAGAACTTGCAAAAGCAAGTCTGTGGGTCAAATCTTACATATTTAGTTCAGAATTGTCTAAGTTAGCTCCTTCATCCTTTACCTTTGCCAAATTTCACTGCCACATCTTACATCAACCTAGGTAATTTGAAATTAAAACTCAACTTGTACATGGGACAAAAAAATCGTGTTAAGGGGTAATTTGGACCTAGTGAAATAGTTGGGGGAGTAAATCGAGCCATACATTAGTTTAAGGGTTTATCTGGACATAGGCCAAACTTTGGGGGAGTAATTTTGACTTTTCCTTTTTACTATACCTGCTTCATAATCTCTTATAGTCAGATGTCCGAGCCTCAGTATTATACAGTTAACTAAGCACATGCTTGTTATAAATGCAGGTATAAAAGGGTCTTGCTGGACAATGGTCTTTCAGTGCTTGTAAGTTGCTGGCCACCATTCTGTAGTATTTCCTTACCTAGAACTACTGTTATTACATACACTTTGTTGATCTAGTGCTGTTCTCTTTGTGGAACACAGGGCAGAGGGCATTGTGCATGTTTTTTGTAGTTCACTTGTATGTACAGAAACAAAATGATTTTTAGTTGAGGAGTCGGCACAGCTTTCAACTTATCTATATTTTCGTTTAAAGTTTATGCACATAAGCCTTATTCTCATGATTCATTCACCTCTTACCTTTTTTTATATATAATTTTGTCGACTAAATTTTGTTACCACCATAGAACTGGTTAGTTCACTTGCTTGTTTCCATTATTGTGGCTCCTTGATTGTACCTGAGTATAAATTCCTTCTGTCTTGAAATTTCTCTGGAAGTTTAACCTATTCCTAATGATTGAAAATTTATAAACATCGACATACTGTATTCGAACTATTTCTTACTAACACTACTTTTTGACTTTATCTTAGGCACCACCCTTTATTGAAGCGGGTGAGAAGATTGTAATCAGTACAGCCGATGATTCTTATATGACGAGGTACGTCATGGAAAGTCTGGTCATCTTCTTATTATATCATTAAAAGAATACCATTTAACTTTTGTAATCTGCAGTGATTTGTGATTGTCATGTGCCTATCTGTCTTTTGATATTTAAATTCTTCATAACTGATTAAAACGTTTTTTTCCTTGCATTTCAGGGCATAACCAGATATCGTGGATACGTTTTGTTCTCCCAAATGGGCGAGTATGATTTGGCTAATGGATAAGTTTTCACTCCTGCAGTTGCCGTAAACAGTCAAGCTTGGTCGACACCAACCAATAATTTTAGTTCTTTACCAATAGCAACACATTTTGTACTCACAGATCTTTTCATTTCGCCCTCGTTTCAAATATTTATGCAAAAGAATCCATTCATGGTGAACCATGGAATCTTTTTGGGGAACAGAGATAGAGAAGCTGTTTTGGTATAGATACGTTCAAATTATTTGTATTCCCTTGTATGGCTTACTGTTCTGCCGAACTCATTTGGGTTTGATTGTCTGGATTTCATGCAAATAAATACGAAGTTTTGACTGTTGATTCGTATCTTACATATGAATTCATAATCAGTGCCTTGCAGCAGAATATCAGATCCTATCGCCAGCCGACACTGCGAGAACAAACTTTATCTGCAGTTTTCTAGTTTAGCAAACAATGAAGATAATTTATTTATTTATTTATTTATATACAGTTGCAACCATATCCAAAAAAAACTTCTTGTGCTTCCTAGACGTTCCTAATTTGCATTTACAGTCAAAATAACAAACTCCTAGCACCCCTAAAGAAAACCACAGGTATTCCTGAATGCGTCACTTGTAGGCGTGGATGTAATCTTGGAAGTAGAAGTTCTTCTGGATGAAGTTGGCAAGCCATCGGGACGCAGCGAAGCATAGCACGGCAGCCGACACGACCGCGGCCCTCTGAACAGTCGACGTGACCAGGGTTTCCTTGGCGACGGCGAGAAACCCGACGACGGCGACCGAGGCAACCTGCAGGACAACCTCAAGCGCCTTCATGGCCTTCAGCGCCGCGTTGCAGCTCGTGCACTGCGCCACGTGTGACCAGTACCTGTCATGGGCATCACAGTTCAATTCCTTGGCGACCGTGTGATGTTTCAGGCCAGTGTGAAGATTACTAGCTTGTTTACCTCTCCATGAGCTGATCCTTGGTAGGTGTTGGTGGCAGCTGATCGATTTGTGGGGTTGCCCAGCCGATCTGATTCTTGGAGAATTTTTTGAACCAGTTCCTGAAGGCGACCACCATGCTGTCTGACGATGTGGGCACATAGCAAGCTTTCTGCCAGTTATCAAGCCCTACCGTGGCAAATTTACGCTCCTAACAAAAAGAATTCAGCAGATATGAGTTACAAAAGCCTGGGTCACTAAGCTTTGAGTATGAGATAGATTGACCAGAGTATAATCTGGGTGTTTGTTGTGCCTGACATTGACAGAACTTGAGCTATGTACCTCAACATGGAGGAGGAAAATGTCTGAATCCAATACAAGATTCTGCCCGACGTGGTACAGCCACCGTGGTGTGATGTGGTGGAGCCATACCCCAATGTTCCTCGGGAACGCCCAGATCACCCTGCTCCTGCCAGGACTGACCGGAATGCATAAGAATACCAGCATGACCCGAGGCACCTTCTTCTTCTTGTCCTGCCCGACCACCAAGAGGCAAGAACAGTGAATAGTGCTGGTCTGTTAAGATGGTTCATCGAATTCCTTCCGGTGTCACTTGCATTAACAAAGAGGGAGGGGATTCACACCTCTTGTGGTTGTGGAAACGGTGCGGCGAACGACGTGCAGGGAGCGACGAACTGGAAGTAGCCCCGCTCCTGCGGCGACACAAACCCTTGTATGTTTGCCTGCTCGATCTTCATCTTCGATGGACCGCCACCCTCTCTATCATACTCAACTGTGAAGAAAAACAAACAACTCCTATCAGCTATGCAGCATGCCACCAAGCAACAAGCATTGTCATCAACTGAGTAAGCCCAACAAATTCTATGGACTGACAGAACAACTTCATTAGCAATGCCAAACATAAGAGATGATACTCGTGTTAGATCAGGGACATATCTTCCAGGATCTTCCTTCTTGCGGATGCCGCGAATGATCCCCTTGTGCGCATACGGGACATGAGCAGGATCCAAAAGGTTCTCAATCAAAATATCATACCTGCGATGCATCAATGCCACAAACAATGACTGAACTGCAAATGTTCAAATGTGCAATGCAGGCATGCAGCTGGATAGATTCTGGGATCAAAACTCAGGGAAAAAAAAACTGGATCGTTTACCCGTAAGGGAGGTCTCTGATGCCATAGACGGTGACGAACTCCGGGTCGTCGATTTCAGGGATGAACGGCGGCCGCTTCCTCTGCAGCACGTCCTTGTACTCGGGGTCGGCCCTCGGGTAGAACCACAGGATGTTGTTCTGCACGACGCAGGGGTACGACGCCACGCACGCCTTGGGGCTCGTGTGCACCGGCGGGCCGAGGGCGGGTGCCTGGGGGATGAACTTGCAGGCGCCGGCGCCGTCGAAGCACCAGCCATGGTAGACGCACTGGAGGCGGCCCTTGTCGTCGATCCGGCCCTCGGAGAGCGGCGCGAGGCGGTGCGGGCAGGCGTCATCGAAGACGCGCCACTCGCCGGCGCCGCGGTCGTACCAGGCCACGACGCTGAGCCCCAGCACCGTCTTGCCGTGAGGCGCGCGCGGGTCGAGGTCGCACACGGGGGCGAATGGGTACCACTGGTCCAGCCAGTCGAACTGCTCCTTCCCTGACGGCGACGGCGACGGCGACGGCGACGGCTGCTCCTCCTCGGTCCGCGGCGTATCGGTCGCCACGGCGGACACCGACAGCCGCGCGGCGCGGCGTTGCAGCCGCCTCGGCACGGGGCGCGCGCCGCCGCTTACGTTTAGCCTCCTGCAGCTCAATGGCGCGGCGGCCGCGGACAGGGGGAGCGGTGGGCGCGATGCGCGAGGGATCTGCAGGAGGGAGAGGGGGTCCATCGCGCGGCGGCAGCCGGCGGCGAGCGCGGTGGAAACCCCGGGCAAACTCGGCGGGCTTCTGGGGAGCCGGGAACTCGTGGCTGTGGTTTGGCGGGAGTCGTGGCGTCGCGGGGACGCCGCTCCTGTGGGCCGGTAGCAGTTGGATCAGGCGATTCAGCAGCTCACAATCACCTGCACCTGCCCCATGGAAATGGTAGAAAAAAAAAATCCAGCCAGGAATGCACACAGCTCACATATGGCCTTTCAAAAATGATGCACACAGCACACAATTCCACGATAACTGTGATTTTGTATAGGAAATCAAGCGAGCCTATCTAGACTTAATTTTTGTGGGTTTTCATGTAAAATTAAGTCTATTTGCGAGTTGACTGACAGGTCCGCTTGCATCCTAATTTTGCCAACAATTCCCAATATAAACAGCCTCAAATTTCCAAGGGAACCAAAGGAAAAGGCCCGAGAGACCAAAACACCACGCAGCCCGTTAACGGCCCCAAAAAGGTCAAAACCGAACCCAGCTCGTTAACGGTCCGAAAAGGCTCTCTCAGTTTGTGCAAAGGGAAAAAGACTATCTCTGTCAAAAAAAAAAAGTCATAGTTCTCGAAGACCACAAGCTCCATCAACAAAACCGCAGGATCCCCGTCCTCCGGAAACGCGTGACGTCACTTGTAAGCATGCGAGTAATCCTGGAAGGCTGGAAGAAGAAGTTGCTCTGGATGAAGCCGGCGAGCCAGCGCGACGCGGCGAAGCACAGCACGGCGGCGCACACGAGCACGGCTCTCCGGGCAGGCGACGACGCGAGCAGCGCCGACTCCCTGGCCACGGCGAGGAAGCCAACGGCGGCGACCGACGCGACCTGCAAGGCGGCCTCGGCCGCCCTCATGGCCCTGAGCGCCGCGCTGCAGCTCGCGCACTGCGCCACGTGGGACCAGTACCTCTCCATGAGCCTGTCCTTTGTGGCGGTCGGCGGCAGCCCGCCGGGCTGTTGGGTTGCCTAGCCGACCTGGTTCTTGCTGTGCTTCCTGAACCACCTCCTGAAGGCCACGACCATGGCGTCCGACGATGCCGGCACGTAGCACCTGCTCTGCCAGTTCTCGAGGCCCATCGCGGCAAACTTGCGCTCCTGCAACTCCAACATGTTAGAGTTGACACTGATATACTGTATGCAGCAAGTGAGTGATGCATGCATCGTAGAACGTTCAGACATTTCAGTAGCTACCTCGACATGGAGGATGTAGGCATCTGAGTCCAGCACGCGGTTCTGGGCGATGTGGTAGACCCACCGTGGAACGACCATGTCCAGCCACACGCCGAAGTTCCTCGGGAACGCCCAGATGAGCCTGCTCCGGCCAGGACCCA
>Ga0182004_10004418_pt1 | contig 11330 bp, 8 predicted proteins | sample Sormic07211540_1_FD_120479 | JGI IMG/M metagenome (GOLD analysis project Ga0182004, IMG submission 120479) | Endophyte microbial communities from Sorghum bicolor roots, Mead, Nebraska, USA - 072115-40_1 MetaG | ecosystem: Host-associated > Plants > Roots > Unclassified | place: USA: Nebraska...
AATTTGATGCCAATCTATGAGTGTCAATGAATTGATAATGATTAGCAAAACTCAAAATTGATGACCAAAACGAAGTCAAACTGGTGTCATCTTTTGGCATGCTCTAGCCCACAATATGTACTCCAACTTTTGTTTTATGACCCAAGCAAGTTGTTCATAAGAATTAGGAGAACGCCAAATGCCAACGGGATGAACTGCAATCCCAGACTTAGAAATTCGAAGTGCTGGAATTTACAGCAGATTCAATATTGTGGCTCATATTGGACATGCTTGGAAGGAGATTCAGACTTGGGAACTTTAACAAAGATTGTAGCATACAAACTATACTACAACTTTTACAAATGAACCTTGTACTGGTTCAGCCTGGAATGAGAAAGATAAAGCTCCCAACTAGGGTACCCGAAACTGAGCACCTTGATGACAGCGCCAAAATTCTGAAGTTCCAAAACACCACTGCATTGAATCTTGTAAGCTTAACTTGACTAGGTTAGGTACCAAACTAGCTCTTGATCATTTAACAAAGTTTGTTCTACAGAATCTAAACTAGAACTTTCATTTAAGGTCAAACTTCAGAAATGGTAAAGAAGTCAAACTTTCACTTTGGTCAATGCAGCAACTTGATAAAGCTCAAACTAAGGTTTTAGGCTAATTGAAGCATTTTCTGGGCACAAGCTCAACATGAAACCTTCATGACTTTTATTGTAGAGTTCATCTAGAGTCATTTGGGCAAGGTTACAAGGATTGGTTGATGACCTATGGTTCTATTCACTCAATGAGGCTATTCCAACAACCATGTAACTTATCGTTTCATGTGACCTTTTGATTCCAAACTCTATGAAACTTTTTGAGTGCTCACTATAGGTAGTGATGGATGTAGGACACATGAAAGTGGTTCTATTAATATCACCCAAGCATGCACTTTGAAAATGATCTATATGTAAGCAAGGGTGCATTCTTAAGTTTAACTTGAGGCTCACTTTCATGGATTGATCTTAACATGATCACAACCACTTATCTTGGCATGTTTGAGCTCAAAACCTAAGGTCTAACTAGTGGCAAACACCTGGGGTGTTACAGTATACAAGTACACATTGTCCTCCAAAATACCTTATTCATGTTTAGAGTAGCATTTGAAACAAAGTTTATGTTGGAAGTTTCTTCCAAAAATGCCCCTAAGTCATAGTTAACTCTAGGTTGACCTAGTTGACCCCCTAAACCTCTTTTCAAAGATGTTTTACAAAACATGTGTTAGAAACCATGCATGTAAATGACATCTAAAGCAAAGTTGTAGTAAATTCTATAAGCTACAAAAGTTGTTTTGGTAACTTTTCATGAAAATACTTGGAACACCCTCAAAACTAGCTCACAAGGCAAAAATGAGGACTGTTTTTACACTTAGCCAAATCTGCCTAAGTCAGAATTGACACAGTTTGCTCTTAGGGTACTTGGGAGCTTTGTAGATTGAATTCTAGGCCAAACCAGACTTTGATCCTTTAAGCAAACTTGTAGAACATGTGTAGCTCTACTCATTAGAACAAATCCGACCCAAAACCACCGAATGAATCACGCATAAAATGTTGATGAAAATCGAGTTTCAGTCGGCCATTAGAAGCACTGTTCATCATGATTCAGTTTCGACAGTCACCGTCCGCAGCCGCGTGTCCGGCCAGGTGGCGACTATACGCTGTCGACGGCCCCTCCTGTCAGCTTGGATGACGCCCTCAAGTCGCCACGAAGCTGCCCCGTGCCTCAGACGCGTCATCCACTCCACCAGAGCCTCCCATTTCCCTCAGCCATCGTTCTCGGCGAGCTCCGCCGCGCTTCGGTGAGCTCTCTCGGCCACGCCACTGCGTCCCGAGCCGAGCTGCTTCGCCTAGAGCTCCGTAGCGATGTCCTGTACCTCGTCGTCCATCTCTTTTCCCTAGCTAAGCACCAGTGAGGCCACATTGTCAACTCCGTCGCGAGCTCCACCTCGCCGGAGTTCACAGAGATCACCGGCAATGTGGCCAGGCCACTCTGGTTCACCTCCGGCCGTGATTCTTCTTCCTACAGCTTCCCCTTGCTTCACTCTTGCTCGTCCTCAACCTCTACTAGGTCGCCAAGGCCTCAGTTCGCCAGCGTATCACCGCGCAGCGCCGCCGCTCCGCCATTTCCGACGACGAGCACCCTAGAGACGAGTAGAGCGTGAGCCAAGTAGGTCAATAGGTTCGCCTTGATGTGAGGAACACATTGATACCCTCGGTTTCCCCGAAGACCTCGTCGTCGTTGAGATCTCCGGCGGCCGAGCTCATCTCTGCTCCCTGTCTCTCTGTCGCATGGGTCCCCTCTATCAGCTGGCCCCACCCGTCAGCCTCTCAGTCTCTCCCCTCTGTCCTTTGTTTTGCAGATTCTGAACTATTTTTTGTAAAAATCATGTCTTGAGTTTGGTAAGTGCATTTTGGGTGATTCAAATTTTGTCATGCTCCTGAGTAGATATAGTTTTTAATAAAAATATGAAACATGACATGTTTTTGCAGAAATAAATAGATGTGATTTATCTCTTCTAAATCCCTAATAAAAATAGGGTAATTATAACTTGAGATCTGTAAGTCCTATGACCATGCCAATTTTGGAGATTGTTATTTATGCTATGTATAGGCTCTGATAAATTTCTCATGATTTTTGGATGCCTGTTGGTAAAGTTATAAATATCCCTTGTTTAAATAGGAGTTTTTTGTGGTATTTTTAATAAATAAATTATGACTTCTCTTGTGATCAAACTTGTTCGGTAAGGTAATCATGGGAAGTCAAAGCTAAGAAAAATCTGAAATCTGTTGTTTGACACTTTTTGATAGGGTTTCACATTTATGCCTTTAATTCCATTGGTAGCTTGTCATTTTTGTACACCCCAATCTACACGCACAAGGGCCATGAAAATTTTACAGCAACCTTGTGGCAGCCTGAATAGCTTGCTGTAATTTTGTTAGAACTTTTGGAGCACTGGTACTATATGCTCATTTATTCCCCTTAATAATTAAGTAAATAGAAAAGGGGGTATTAAAAATGGGTTTTGATCTTGCCATGATGTTTTATGGTGTTTCAAATACTTATTCTAGCTACTGATGTTTTTTGTTTCAATCAATGTTACTTTTTTAATATGTGCTAAAATATTATTTTGCTATTTATGCCTTGTCTAGAGCATATCCTGTGTAGCTGATAGCAATTTCTTAATAACTGCTTAAAGATGAAATTTTCTGGGAAACTGGTCTATAACAAACTTGTAGCTAACTTACTTATCCACCTTGTGTCCAAATTTCATAACATTTGGCTCAGTGGTTTAGAAGTTATGGCTGTTGCAAGTAGCTGCTACGAAGTGCTTGTTCTCTGGATTTTCCTGAGCAGACCTGAGAGCTTGTCTGTTTTGACCTAGTTTTGTTGGGAGTCCTTCTGTGATGTCTAAAAGTGAACTGTAGATAATTTGTTAAGCTTTCTAGAAAGTGCTCACTTGCTTAGTTTGGCCAACAGGTGACTAAGTTATAGCTAAAACTTGTGACTACCCAGTCTGCCCATCAAACCAGTTGCTGAGTATAAGTAGTTGAGGTTGATTAGCTTGTATAGTTAGCCTCTCTACCGGAGAAGAAGTATGCACTTACTTGTTAATCTGTTGTTTACTCAATCTTAGAAGCTTGTAACCATGTTTGCACCTTGTTACATGTTTCTCTTGGCTCATCATCGTGACATCTTGCATACTATGTGCATTCTCTATGTTTATCGCCTTGTCATGCATGCTTAGGTATATCCAAGGGCGTGACGGTTTTGGAGTTCGCACTGCCCGAGCCGGAGGAGCAGCTGAGGGAGCCACCTGAAGAGGAAGGGGCTGAGGAGGAGGACCTACCGGAGTGTCCTGACCATCGTCCTTCTACCTACATCGAAGCCAAGCCCCGGAGCATTATAAGACTTCCACTATTTTTGTTATCTTGTCCAGCTGTCAATTAACTATGGTTATGTATTGTTGCATTAAGTGTTAGGCGTTGATATGACAACCTTGCTGCATAATGACTACCTTGTCCACCTTATACCTCACCTAAATAGGTCCAGGATCGAAATAATGCTTAGCCATGCTTAGCTCGGTAGAAGCCGGGTGATTTCCTGTCACCTGCGAGAGATAGGGGAAAATGAATCACGGTTGGCTATATTTGCTATCGTGGGATAACCATGTCATAATAATAATAAATGGAGACCGGGCAGGAATGCAATAGTGAAGCAACAAGAATGGAGGTCTTGGGTGTCAACCTATCCCCATCTGTGTCGGTTAAGGACCGATACACTGTACGTACTCTTGTCATGTTGAACGCATGCCTAACACTTAGCTGGCCGGATAAGTTGTTTCGACTGTGAAGCCTACGATTGAAACTCAAGCTGGATACCCCGTTCTATTTGATTGTGCACCCCGGTTGGTAGCAAGGATGTGCGGGGAGTCAATGTCGTAAGACCGAGGTGACCCTGGCAGGTTGGCGGTCCCTGGGGGTGCGGCGCTGGACGGACCCACGAATTGGTCCTGAGTGGTGCTAAAGGTGACCAATGGCTGCTCTAGCTAAGTACGCCCGGGTGAGTGTTAGGAATACCCCTCCAGCTGGATAGGAATCGATTCAAATCACCGTCTCTCCCGGATAGTGAGAACTTGACTCGAGCAGTGGCAACATAGAACTCACTAAATAAACTTAATGGTTATGATGAGAATGATGATAGCTATGTGATAATCTAGATATGGTTATTATTGTGATGCTTAATACACAAGTGTATGCTTAGAACAGGTGCTAATCTAGCGAATAGCTGTTTTAAGTAATAAACTTGCTGCTAATAAGGAGAAAAATGTGTGACTAAAAACTAGAGCTTTTTATGCAAAAGGTGAGTCAAACTAGCCCACAAATATGATCCTTGCATACTCCTTGGTGTCACTTTATTTCTGGTTTCTGATGGGTAAGTCTAGCTGAGTACATTCTCGTACTCAGGGTTTTATTTACCCTTGTTGCAGATGTTGTGTATCACGGTTACTGCGCTAACTGTCACCATCCGGCTGCGGATGATGAGTAGGTCTTGGGCAAGATCATCTCTTGTATCTTCACTTATGCTTTTGTTGGGTTGATCATCAAACTGGCATGTAATCGAACTAAGTGTGTGTTGTTTCAAAACTACTTTGCTTCCGCTACTGAACTAGTGTTGTAATAACTTTATTTGAACTGCGATGTATGTATAACTATGTTCTGTGATGAATGTTTGTAATCTGTGATGGAGATGCTTGATCATGTACGGTCTTGGTTGTATGATGGTTGAATCGAGATCTTTTGAGGTTTTGTCGGACTATCAGGTTTATATGGGTTCAAGTCCATTGACTTGACTGCTCTCGTGGTCGCTAATTCACTTGAATTCTTATAAATAGGACGGTTTTGTTACAATTATCATGCGAACATTTACCATATCCATCTGAACAACCTTGACCTACAGGTGCGTGGCAGAAAGATAAGTCCAGAATGCTCCCACACCAATCAGCCTATAACTACATCTCCCCCCAGCGCTTGTCTTCTACCCTTAGACTCTAACTTTCAACATCTTCTCTCTCTAGCGGCGACCCCGGCGAGCAACCATGCGACCCCAACGAGCAAGGACCTTCCCCAGTGGTAGTTTTGAATCTGCGTCTCCATCCTCTCCAAGATAATGGCGATCAACTTCAACGTCCCTGTGGTTCGTTTCACCTCCGTCCCATTTTACTGTGGTTCTTTTTGCCCTTGCAAGTTCATATAATTAGTGATTTTCTTTTTCTTTTCCCCTGTCCTTTTGATCTTCAAAACTTAGGAATTATGCAACAAGTTAGTCATCCCAACCGATCAGCCACATATCCAATGTGTAGGTCCAATGGGCAACCCAGATCCAACCAATTTGATCAACATAGAGACTAACATAATTCCCTTCAGAGCCCAGAACTTTTCTTTAGATTTGTGGAAAGATACCTTCCGATCTTGGCCTAAAGCCACCAAGGGGTGGAAAGATTGGTATCTGAGGGTGATCGGGTCGATGCAAGTGTACTGGGCAGAGCCAAAACTAGATCAATGCATCAGACTATCCATTGCCGATATGCAAAAGAATGAGTTGATGATGATTGCTGCCACTTATTTTTGGTCGGACACAACAAACACCTTCATCTTTGGACACAACCCAGCTACCCCCATTCTTGTCGATGTATACATGCTCACCGGCTAAGATATCTCAACTGCCAAAGATGCAGAAAGCGTGAGTACAAGGTGAACACTCATAACATCGGCGGTTGGACAGGGTATATCCAAGAATACAAGAAGACTAGGGCAGTTAGTCAGAGGGAACATGCCACATTCCTAAACATGTGGTTAGAAAAATTTATTTTCTATGGTCGATCAGTAGGACCAACCAGTGTTTACCTCCCCGCAGCTGAACTGCTGGCCAATGGTGTAAGGTTCCCCCTTGGCCGATATCCCCTAAGCTCCACTTATCATCTCTTACATCAAGTGTCTCAGAAGCTCCTGCTTGGTGAACCTATCGGCAACTTAGGAGACCCATGGTGGATCGTTAACATGTGGCTGAATGCCCACATGCACAAACGCTTGCAATGGGACTTCTTTACTCAGCAATTCCCGCGAGACATCACCGAAGATCATGAACTTGAGGATGAAGAATTGGCAACACGCCCACCTCTCAACTTTGGTGAGGCCATAACAGTACTACCTAGGACAGAGGCCAACAAAGACCAGATCGGCCGATTTTTCTAGACCTTTTACCATGGTCTCTCCCATGATTGTCGGGGCTGGATGCCCTACATTGATGAAGAAGCCAGATTCCCTCTCCTTTTCAATCTTTCCGATGAGGCTTTGAACAAAGATGATGAACTTATGATGGCTATCATCACTCCTCGGGCAATTCCAGTGAACACATTTAGCAGTGGGAAGAACACCAGCATTACCTATGAATTCTACAGTCCATCAGAAGTATTACGTCAATTGGCCTTCTGATAGGCTACCAATATGAATCGATACTAGGGTGGCCTGATCTTCATGAGAGTAGATAAAAAATAACAAGGATAACTTTCTGCGAACAGCGGGTAACTAGCTTTATACCTGACAAAGGTTGGATCCGACCAATCGACGGGGAGAGAGGCATCGAAACCACGAAGACTTCGACTCGATCTCCGAATGACCGCAGAACCACAATCCGGAACTAATCCACACAATACAGCGCAGCCGAACGGAAGCCGTAGAGCACGAAGTAGGGGAACCCAGACGATTCACTTCATAAGTCCAAGAAGAACAAGGAAGAACAACGGTTGAGTAAGGCACTCAGCAGCATGGCTGTAATATCATGTAGTTTATCAAATGATCAAAGGTTGCTAATAGCTTAGAGGTAGGTGATATTTATACTAGGAACAACCCTTCTAGACAAGTACGAAAACAAAATAGAGTTTCTGAAGGAAGGCAATGTGAAAGGTCCTCGGAATGGATTCCCGAACTGGCTTTGCGTGACTGTTGGCCTCCAGAGCAGTTTCCAATAAACTGACCATAACTTCTTATTGGGAAGTCCAAATGACGAACCGTTTCTTGGGTGTGAAACTAGACTCCAAGTGCTTTCCAGCAATGTATGCCATGCACCACGAAACGTTGTAGATTGGTACAGTTTTGCACGGCAATTTGTACCAACATTCTGTCACGACAGACTATTGACCTTCTAAGCAGTCTTGACTAATCCAAGCATAACTCTTGATTGCGACGTTCAAATGAGATGAAACTTCAGGCATTGGAAAGCAGACTCGACAAGCTTTCCATCACGTCTTCATGGGCCTTCATAGCTTTTGTGAGTTAAAGGTTATGAAGATTTCTTTGCACTGGTCCATTCTTGACTTCCACTGGTCCATTTTTGACTCTCTGGTCCATTTTGTAGTGTCTTCTGGAACTTGCACTGGTCCGTTCTTCAGAATCCGATTCATCCTTCTCTTCTTCTATATACCTAAGTACAATCAAGGTAGAATACTTAGGTAGTATATAATTCTCATTAATGTTAAAATGAATCTCACAAAGTAGCGAGTGGACCTCTTGTTGTAGCTTCTTGGCATGGCTTCTTGTAAGTTGACCTTGATGTGTAGCATTTGGACTTGAACGAGCGTGCATAGCTGGGATCTCCTCTTCACCTTCGGACAGCTGTCGATCAAACTCTGCTTTGCCGATGTGAAGCCAAGAGAAACAATCACCAGCAGATTGATTGGGACAAGGTAGTGCAACTCCCCCCAATGTCGATACCACAAATATTGATCCATCCACTTGGGTGCCAACTTCCTTCATCACCGAGTCATACAAGTTATGGTGGCAAGAGTGGAAGCGACAATTATTTACAGCATCTTCCCGTACGTATCAGCACCAGATTGACCCTAAGCACATCGTCCCTGACGATGCAGTAAGTTTATTTTAACACTAGTTTTTCCATTACTTTTAATTTCATCGGCAACTAATTTTCTTGTGACAGATCGACGATCCAGCACCAACCATGACCAAGAGTGGGAGAGCCTTCGATCTTTGACCTGTATCTCCAATATTGTCAATCGGCTATAATGCTCCTACCTTGGCTACTCTGACTCATCAGGGAACCCGCACCTGGAAAGTCATTACCAAGCTAAAATAGGCTAAGGCAAAGGTCACTCCGTTGGCTGCTGTTGCGACCCTGGTAAAAGCATTCAAGGTAACAACACTGCCTATTTCAATCCGTGCCGATTTCAAACCGTACTTACACTAATTTTTAGGGTGCAAGAACTGCGATTGAATCATCATTGGCAATTCCTCTTGCATCAGACGCTGCCATCCTTGATAAGCCTTCAAAGGTATTCCTTCAACTTTATATTTAACTTATTAAATATCATACCTTACACCCATCTTGCAGCAACAAATGGGTATATCGGCAAGTGTCCCAGATGTCCAACTTTCACAACCCACAAGTGCCGATGCCCTCCAGCCAACCGTTACAAAAGCACAAAGCTTCAATAGGCACTAAAGCGTAGTCAAAACGGCAGAAGTCTGCACCGATCCCAACATCTCAACCAGCACCTCCGAGCTAGCTAGAATCAGCCGATGCGCCTGAGGAAGCAGTCGATCCATCTGCACAAGGCACGGCATCGGCCGTTATACCCCAAGAACCAACTGCCGATGAGACTACAGAGGAATTGCCACCATTCTCGGCACCAGTCAACCCTACAGCTAAAGACATCCCATCGGCTAGCATAGTCAATCCTTCTCAGGGCACACTCCTGATTGCTTCCTCAAGTCAAAGGCAAGAGATTTCCTTGAAGCAAGTAAGTCGACTGACTTAACCAATTTATATCTTTCATACTTGTCTGATGAGGACAAGACTCCGCAGACAGTTTATTCTCCTTCGCCATTGACATTTCTGATGAGGAAGGGGAGGAGGCAAGCTCTACACTCGCACTTGGGATAGTATCGGCAGAAATCAAGTCCAAGCTAGAGGCTCTACTAAACCTGTTATAGCAAGACACCGTCCAGTTGGTAGATGATTCGAACCCTACAAAAATGATCTTCAAAATAGTCTGTGGCCATGTTCCTGCCAATATTGAGGAGGCACTCTTCTAGGCAGCCCACTTAGAAAGCCGAGAACTCTAGTATCAGAGGGCTTCCGAACGCATTGACGATAGAGTTGCCCAAGCTCAGCTTAAAGAAGAAATGCTACAATTGAAGCAGGCCACCTATGAGAAGCACAAGAACATCAGCAGTTTGAAGACCTCAGGTGCCAAACTTTAACAGAAGATATCAGACTTATCGGCAAAGAGAACAGCGCTACTAGCCGAGCTGAAGGATGTTGAGGCAGCTTTAACTCAAGCCAAGCAGGAGGAAAGCCAGCTACCCGATGCTGTCAAGGCCCTTCAGCAAGAAAGAGATATCCATGCTCGCAAAGCTCTAGCGATGAAGAAAAAGCTCAAGCCAGTGGAGGGTTCTGCCGATGAAGATATTAGAGAAATAGAGAAAGCCGATCACATTTGCCTGCGTGCGATAGTTGGTATTCAGTCTTTATTAAATGTGTAAATCTTGTTTATTGGCAGTGCATTTCATCGATACTTCAGGAAACACTTATACTCTTATCTGATTTTGGTCGATGGAACTATTTCATCGGTATTTATACTCAAACTATGGTAGTATTTCTTTAAATATTTTCTTTTCAATGCTCTGGGAAATACAACCTCTTCGAGAGTTTCTAGAATATATGCGTTGCCAGGAGCGGATCAATTTATTCGATAAGGACCTTCCCAATGAGGAGACCACTTGCCAAACTTAAACTTTTAGTCCCAATTAGTAAAATCAATTTCCAAACCAGATCTCCATCAGCAAACTCCTTTACCTTCAACCTCTTATCATACCATCTGGCTAACCTCTTCTTATTTTGTTCGATGCTAACTAAAGCCCTCAACTGATGACATGCTAAGTCTTCCAACTCATCTCTCATAAGAGTATCATAGTCATAGGTAGCCAGTTGATCCTGAGAAAATATCTGTCGAGAGCTAGTTTTAATTTCCAAGGCAATACTACATCATGCCTGTAGACTAACTCATAAGGTGACACTTTGGTTGCACCATGACATGCCATCCGATATGACCATATAGCCTCATTTAATACTGTATGCCACCACCTAGGATTTTTCTCAATTTTATGCTTAATGAGTTTGATGATTCCTTTGTTAGAAGCCTCAACCTGACCATTAGCTTGAGCATAATAAGGAGAGGAATTCAAAACTTTAATTCCCATACCGATAGCAAACTCATCAAATTCTCCCGATGTAAACAAAGTACCCTGGTCGGTAATGATAGTTTGAGGAATACCAAATCGGTAAACAATGTGTTCTTTCACAAAATCGATCATACTGGCCGATATTAACTTTTTAAAAAGAATTGCTTCAACCCACTTTATGAAATAATCGGTAGCAACAAGTATAAATTTATGTCCTTTGCTCGATGTTGGATAAATCTGACCGATGAGATCAATAGCCCATCCCTAGAATAGCCAATATTTAATTATAGAATTCATGGTCGATGCAGGCGTTCTTTGAATATTGCCGAACTTTTGACACCCCTGACATCCTTTAAAATATTTAAAGCAATCTTCAAGAATAGTTTGCCAATAGTATCCATTCCTTTTGATCATCCATTTCATCTTTGTCGAGGGTATCAACAAGGGGTACCCTCACCAATGCGTATAACGAGACCATCCGTACACACGCGCGGCCATCGACGGCCGCAGCCTCGAAGACGGAAATAGCGTCGAGCGAATCGGTCA
>Ga0182004_10004419_pt1 | contig 11330 bp, 8 predicted proteins | sample Sormic07211540_1_FD_120479 | JGI IMG/M metagenome (GOLD analysis project Ga0182004, IMG submission 120479) | Endophyte microbial communities from Sorghum bicolor roots, Mead, Nebraska, USA - 072115-40_1 MetaG | ecosystem: Host-associated > Plants > Roots > Unclassified | place: USA: Nebraska...
GTAGCAATTTTGTTTGTATTTGACAAATATTGTTCAATCATGGACTAACTAGGCTCAAAAGATTCGTCTCGTCAATTCCGACTAAACTGTGCAATTAGTTTTTATTTTTATCTATATTTAATATTTCATACATACGTCTAAAGATTCGATGTGACGGAAAATCTGAAAAATTTTGCAAAATTTTTGGGAACTAAACAAGGCCTAGGATTTCAAAAGGTCATGCTTCATGTATTCTGACCAATGTATCAATAATTAGTCAGATCATATGTTTGTTTATATAGTACATAATATATAAAAAAAGTTTTATAATAAATGCATATATATTTCAATATTCCTCTAGTGAAAAACATTATTTTTTAGCAATGGATAAACATCCTTGGTGGTCAAAGTAGAACCTTTCCTATCCTATACCGCAAGCAAGTATATAAAGCAATCAAAACGGGCATAGTGGTGGTGCAGTGCTAAGCAGGTACAGAAAGTTTGGCACATCTAGGTTGTCACACACACTGCAGCTGAAGAAGAAAAAGCAGGGAAGGAAAAGGGTGGGTAGGTGAAGGTAGCAATTCTTGTGGGCAGTGCTAGCAGAGGTCCACCATAACTCGGATTCATCCCTCTCAATGCTAGTCTTAATGCATGTTTCATGAAAGTGTTATACACATTAAATATGATGCCACATAAGTAAAATTACTGACTTGACAGGGTCATTAAATAAAAGAGTTTCATCATATGAGAGAGAAATTTCATCCCAATAAAACTCATGTGGCTCGGTTACCTATAGTTTATAGTTTTGATAACTGTACCATAAAACTATACATTGAGACCGATCAAGAGGTAACACCTCCTCCTCCTCTTCGTCTTCCTCATCTCTTCCTCTCCGCCCCCATTGCACCAGCTAGCACACACATGTACAGCCGGGACCGGGACAGCTCCCCCTTGGAACCAGCCGTGCCTCGTGGGGGGCCGGCCGGCTGGGGGACACCCTTCAATTCCCCTTCGTCCAATCGTCCTCCTCCTCCTCCTCCTGTGCCCATTCAACTCTCGCCGGCCCCCATCCCATTCCTACCTTGCTTTCTTGCTTGCTGCAGCTACCTCCTCCTCCTCCTCCTCCTCCTCCATATATACATACCGACCCTTTCTCTACCTTCCCCTCCCCTCCTCCCTGCACCTCATCTCATACCCCAAAAAAGCTGAGAGGTAGCACGGGAGCTAGCTAGCCATGAGGGTGAGGCTGAGGCACGAAGATATACAAGAAGAGAGCGAGGGACAGGAGGTGGTAGGATCAGAGAGTTTGAGAGATCTAGCTAAGCCAGCGAGAGGTCAAGGCGGAAAAGCTAGCTAGAGAGAGCATAGCTAGATCAGGGGAGCCTTTTCGTCTTTGAGGGGAATGTTGTCTGGCTCGGGGGCGCCGCCGCTCCGCTCCGCTCCTTCCTTCTCTGGTCTCTCTCTCTCCCCTAGTCTTCGCGCGCTTCCTCAATCTCCATCGTCTCTTCCTCCTTCTCTTGGAGACCAGCAGGAGGACGGAGGCGGGTGGTGTAGATCTCGGACCAGGCTTCATTCCCCCCAAAAGGAAGGGCTCCCCCATGATCTTGATCTGCGCGCGCACCTCCATCAGATGAGCATGAGCTTCCCTCCATCCGCTAGCTACCTATCTTGCTGGGGGCACGTACATGCAAATCTGAACCGGGTAAGCTAAGCTACCTGATTTACTGAATCTATACATACCCCGTTTACTTTTGTTTTGTTTTGTTTTTTTCTTCTTTCCTCCGTCTGCAGTTGTTCAGTTTCTTGGGCGTATATGATATGGGGAGATAGATACTTTACATAGATAGATCTTGTGGCTGCCATGGTGAAGAACTCAAGACTGAAGAGAGGATATTACCTCTAGCTACCTGCATCCTGCATGAGATGCAGATTGGTGTAATGATGGGTGGGCATGACTGCGCATGACGGCCACTCCTACTGACCAGTGGGCATCTGCAGCTGCACACATACCCATGGCTCATGTATGGTCGTAGTGGGGATCTTTCTGATTCTTCTTCTCTCTTTCCCTCGCAATAATTACCCTGTGATGAGCTGACTGATGAAACAAGAGGGTGCATGTGTAGAAAGTTGCCATCATTAAAATTTGGCCATGCATCTCGATCTGCTCCCCTCTCATCCCATCCATGCAAATCCTTCTGAATAATCCGTGCTTAGTTTGGAGGTGTACACGTATCTTTTTATCCAGGTCTATAAAATTTCAATCCTTAATTTGCTTCAGTTCTTCTTACCTCTGCCTCAATCTTTTTGCTTCCTGCAATACAATGTTCTGAAAATACTACTTGATATACCCAACTGCTGTTCAATTTTTTTTTCTTTTTGTTTCCCTCTCTTGAAGCTTTTGTTTACTTGCATTCTGTGCATTCTTTAATTAAACCTGCCTTCTTCTCTGTATACACATCACTATGTTTTCTCTTGTTTGATATCTACTCTATATGGATTTAAGCTTACATGAATTAGAGCATGCATCACAACAGATTTCATTATATTTTATTATTCCAAATTTAGCAACCAGATTCTCTATTAATTATGTGCTCTCTGTAGAGTGTAGACCAATGAAATTTTCAGTCTCAAATAGCCATCAAATTAAACCCACCGTATGCATGAAAGAAATGAATGCCATGTATAATTGTTTCCAATGTAGATCTAGCAGCAGAAGGAATCCAATACACTGTGCACTGTTCAAGTAGGTTTTGTATTGTTCTTTGCTCTCCAGATGTTGCAATAATTGGTCCTACTCCTATATAGGTTTCAGTTTATGGGAATGGTGGCAGGCACATTTTTATTCTTCTTCCTTTCATTAGCAAAAACTGTTTCTTGCTGCATTTAATTTGGGAGAACTAACGAAATTAATAGGTCGATCTGAAGAGGGATGTGTAGAGGAAATTGCTTATATATGCTTTCTTTGCTCTGCTTTCTTGAGAAAATGATCACAGTTTGTTGATACTATGGTTGGCATGCATTGGCACTGTTACAACCTACTGCATGCTAGCTGCTAATGATACTGTGCTCTTTGCTCTGTGAACATGTAAAGCTTAATCTACAGGAGAGCTTGTCATGCATGATTTGTATATTTATTATGAAACAATATAAAACACTAATATCAAACTGTTGACACGTTACTCCTCCAGTATGTAATAGCTAGAGATGCTTGCAGATCTTGTCCACTTCTTGGGAACATGAATGCAGTATAGTATAAGTGAAGCTTGATTCCTTTTTATAATCTTGTAGTATTGGTATATACTATATACTACAGTCTACACTATCATGTCAGAACCTAGAAGAGAGTAGGATACATACATGTATAAGTTATTATATTGTTCAGACCTTGACACCGATCGATGCATTGATTTTGGTGTAACCTTGTTTTGCTATATTGAATAACCAGCTATTAGCTCTGACCTGCTTGCTGTTTCATAGCTAGCTACCCTTGCCTGAAAATTCTAGCTTCCCCATACGCGTGCGTGCTGTACCATGCTTATTATTTTTTGTATCGAGATGCTTTACACCTTTGGAGACGACTTGGCAATATGTTAGCGCGTGCTGGAGCTAGAAGAATGGTGTTTCAATTCCAATGCCTCCAAATCCCTAAAGATTCTCTTGCTATGTGTTGCACACATTGTCTTGGCAATAGGATTTCATCTCATTTTGCATTCTTGCCAAACTCGTTGCTGATGTCGTCGACTTTCCCAGAAAACGCGTAGCTTTAGCATTTGGAAAGGCAGTGAGGATCTAGAAATCTAAAAAAAAGGGTGTTCAAATCATCTTTAAACTCTTTTTTAGATCAATAACTTCCTTATCTCTTTCATGTTTAGAAAAATTAGGAGGGGCTTGCGGAGGCGGTGGGGCTTGAATCTCTCGCCCCACCCCTAGATCTGCTCCTTGTGAGATAAATAGAATTGATTCTCCACATTTGCCAGAGCTGCATGCTGATTTTTTGTTGCCAGGATCTTATTATTTATGGCAATTAACTAAGCTGTTAACCAAATGACAACCGACCTTTTAATAGGAACCGTCCCTAATAAGTATTGGCACATGGTTCATTTTTACCTCGATATGTATGTTGGTGTCTTAAAAATTCTATAGTGTCAAGTTTTTGGGATGGAGGAAATATATGATAATAAAGGACATTATTAGGATAAATATAATGCTTTGGGTCCAGGAATGTATGGTGGTGCAATTATAATATGGCAATTCATTAGAATAATCCAGGAAATTCGTAGTGACTTACAATCAGCAGTGAGCAGTGTGCTCTTGTAGTTCCTCACCCAGAAGAACTCTAGCTGCCATAAGAACGCAGGAAGCATGAGATATCACAATCATTCAGTTTTCCTCTTTCACAAATCACAAGCAATGCAAGTATATAGTCGCTGCCAAGCCAAATGCTACTAATCATAATGATGATGGACCAGGTACACATCATAAATTTAGGTCCCTTCATTCATATATATATAAACACTTTTAAGTTTGATCAATCATATAAAAAAAATACTAATACACTCCGTTGTCCAAAAAAGAATATAATTATCATTTCTCGAGAAGTCAAACAAATTCAAGTTTAACTAAACCATTGCAAGAAAACACTAAAATAAATATCATTAAATTAATTAGTTATAAAATATATTTTTAAAGTAAATCTACCTAGAGACATATATGAACTTATTCAAACTTAACTAAATAACTTTGACTTATCCTAAGGCTAGAAAAACACATTCATTTTGGGATGGCCGCGTTTAGTTCTCCGAGAAAAAAATTTCGCGACACTGTATCACTTTCGTTTGTTTATGGTAATTATTGTCTAACCATGGACTAACTAGGCTCAAAAGATTCGTCTCGATCAAATTGTGCAATTAGTCTTTATTTTCGTTTATATCTAATACTCAATGCATACGTCTAAAGATTCGATGTGATAGGGAATCTTGAATTTTTTTTGGGTTTTTGGGTGGAAGTAAACAAGGCCTGGGTATTTATGATGGGATGGAGTGAATATTAATTGTGGATATACTCTTATAATAAATTCTTAACTAGAAATACAAATGTGGATAGTATTTTTTTTTTCTACAGATGTGTAATTAAACTTAAAAAATGTTTGTCTTCCCTATTGGGCCGGGAGAGCATATTCTAGTACATGTAGTGGTACACCTGCACGTCCACGTTCATAGAACTAGTCAGTGACGTGACGACGAGGTGGAGTGGAGTGAACACTGTCAAAGTACACACAGCAGGGAGCCATGCCTCCATATCACGTCAGACGCCCACACAGACACGCATCCGTTCCGTGTATGTATCCTGTACCTGAGACATATGCATGCATGACCGAGTGGTAGTCTGTTACCGTACGTATCGATCGATGCGTGCAGCCGTGCGTCGTCGTCGTGGTGGTGAGACGGTGACCAGTGAGCAGACCACACGGGCAGGGCGAGGGCATGGCAGGGCGAGGGCATAGCAGTCAGGCTTCTCGCTCCACCTCTACAGTTACAGTACAGTACTGCTGCTAGCTACTGGAGCAGTAGTAGGTTTCTTTTTCTCTTGACGTGAGGGCTCATGCAGATGCAGATGCCAGATTCAGAGAAGCAAGCAAGCAAGAGTGTGGAGTAGTAGTGGAGGGGTGTGGCAGCTTCCATATCCATGCCATGCATGGCGATTCGATCGAACCGGCTGCCGCTGCCGCCCGGCCTTTCATGGCGTGGCGTCCAACAGTCGCCCACGCGTGCAGTGCAGTGCAGGCAGCAATGCGCGGTCCAGCGCTAATTAGATGATCATCATCAGGTGGTTTTGCAATTGCATACTGTCATCAACTTGTTTGGATAGCAGGCATCTCTTTTTGAAAAACTGAAACAGAACCATCTTTTTTTTTTATTATTAAAAAAGAAGCAACTGAAACTGAACCATCTGCATGGAGGGTCTGGGAGAAGAAGAACACAGCCCAGCCCACAACAAGAAACTGATCCGATCCAGTGGCGACCCAACGGACCAAACTCCAAGCCCAAAACGACCGAGCGGGCCGCAATCTTCTCGGGACGACATGTGTGGGCCGTTGTCATCATGGGTCCGGCCCAACACATACATGACACTGCCTCCTCTTTGCATTGTTCTGCTGCTGCTGTTCTTGCTTCAGTCAGTCCCACGCCGACGACCAAATGTAGATCTAAGCTGCCAAGCTTGAACTTGCAACCAACAGGAAACACTTGATGCAAGAGCATGGTATCTGTTCACTGGCGGATATGGTATACATATACCAACATTATTATTAACATGGGTTCAGAATTGTTTCGTTTCTGCAGGCATCCTCATATGCATGCATGCCTTCACTTCCTTTTTTTTTTTGACAAATGCCTTCACTTCCTTATCCCAACCAACCAAGAAAGAAAGCCCCCAGAATTACACCAAAACAAAGAAGAGACCAACAACAATCTAGTGATGTACAGTACCATGCCTTTTCCAGCACCTGCATAATGAACGAACGAACGAATGAATGACTCGGTATCGCACACTGTAATGTAGTAATCCCATCACACTGATGAGTGACGACTGAACTTGACAGCTAGTGATGACACAGGGAACAAACAGGGACTGCTCCTTCCACTGACTGAATTCTGAAACCTACGATATCACCCACACCCACAGCAGTGAGCCTACTATCTGCTCCACAACCAATAATGACTCAATCCGCCTTTAATCATGCATTTGCCCACCACACCAGATCGACAGACATCTGATCTTACCCTAGCTGTCCGGCCGACTCCTATAATTATATCCTATCCACCGGAGGATCGAAAAGAGGAACGTCGTCAAATCCTGAGCCTTTTTCTCTCCATTATTATTCTCACCATCCACCACATCATATCGGGCCGGAGTCCGTTCATGATTGGAGGCTCGTCGTTGTCGTCCGACAGCCATGTATCCCAATATCTTTATGATTGCAGATCGATTTTGCTTTGCTTTCAGCTAGCTTATTAGTGTCGCTAGCTATACTGCAAGACGGATGGCTGGGAGGCTTGCTCACGTACGATCTCCGTGCAGGACAGGGCAAAGGAGGACGCCGACGGCAGCGACGGCACGGCGATCGGCGAGCGCGTGGTGGCCAGTGGCCACTGCCCCGTTCCATTCCATGCTTGCTTAGTAGTCCTGCCTGCATCTCATCATGCTCGTCGTGGTCGCGACGACCCAGTGCTTCATTCATTCGTCCTGCATGCATGCCTTTCGGAATTATTGGATTGGATTGGATTCGTCAACTTTTTGTCACCGATCGGTCGGTCTCACTGTGACTTCTCAGTCTCTGCTTTTCTGGATGCAGCAGCCCTGCCTTTTTTTTTTGGGGGGGAGGGTATGTATCCGATCCCACCCAGGATTTTTTTACCCTCTCCCCGTCCCAGTTCTTTGTTTTTTGATAGAACCTTTCCAGTTCTTTGTTTGGAGGGCAGACCATGAACGATAGTAGCTCCACCACTGATGAACAACTACTGTTTTTTTCCTCTAAATTTTGGCATGAGTACGTTTGCCTTGTGAATGTATAGACTTTTACCATATAGGATGTATATGTGATAAATTATATAATCACCAAATTTTGGCTTGCATGGTCACTCTACATATAGTTCCGTCCTTGAGACCATGAATCCATGATGGACAATCGTCACATATCAAAACATTTTTTTTTTCTCTACACAAGACTCTCAGCACTTTGAATCTTAGTCTGTGTCCAGCACTGGTTAGTGGTTACCCGTGACTAAAACTGTCAGTCGTCGGGTCAAGAACCTGACGGATTTGTGGAGTAGATAGAATCAGAGTTTAGATAGACAACAGCAAGAACAGAGAATGGAAGTTCAGAAAGAAGCAACGCAAAGGAGATAGTGATTCTGTTCTCATTCAGTTCGATAACGATTCAGGGCGCCTTTGGAATGCAGGAATTTCACAGGAATACTACAGAAATTTTACAGGAACCAATTCATTTTCTTAAAAAAATGTTACACATGGTGCCCTTTGTACTTCTCATGCGACACCCAACCCCACTAGTCAGCCTAACCACGCGCAACCGACAATAGAAAAGACAACTGTTTCTTAACCGACAATACTAAATACTCCCAGCTCTTTCAGCCGCTAACTCCCCCACAGACTCTTCGCATCTTCTTGCTATGTGTGACAAAAACCATAGTACCGTGTACTCTATGTACCTGACAAAATTTCGCAACCGAATGAGGTGGACACTGGCAAAAATTACGCACACACGCTAGCTCACTCTTGGTGACTGAGTGCTCAGCTTTCCATTGCACTATATACGACAGCTCCAAAGTCCCCATCAGGAATGGAATAGGAATACCCTTCTCTGTTGTCAATTATTTTTCAGGGGCCCCGCCCTCCCCTCGGACTTTACTAAAAATAATGGAGGAGCAACACTGATGAGCTAGCTAGGGCTTGGATGTTTGACCGCCACCCACCAACCAAAAACCCTTTCTTCGCTGCAGCATAGCTACCTCACGTTGCTTTGGCCGAATTATTGGAAGCAAAGCAAAGCACTTGTGTGTGATTTGTGAACCCCACACCCCTACACTTTGCCCGGCAGTGGATGGAGTCTAGGAATCGTTTTGTTTCCTCCTTCATGGGACTCCACTACTGTAGCTAGTGCACTCCTAGGAGTTTCTTCAGTCACATGGAATTTATTTGTTTGTCAACGAGGCTGATACAAAATTGTATAATGCGCGTAGATTTGCTGTGATGACTTTTGCGAAAACATTTTCCTCTGCAGAGATAGTGTTTGATCTTTGCTCTGCTGATTTTCTAATGAGGAAGTATAACTACCTATGTGGTTCTCTGGAATTGAATAAGCACAAGGATTGTGGCTCTCACTATATTTATATTATCACTACTCGGTAGATGATTTTTATAAACACATCAGCCTGCTTTTCTAAGAAGTGGTTGACTTAACCAACCGCCTTTTATAAATGATACTATGCGCAGCACCGTAGCTTACAGAGCATCTCTAAAAATCAATTTCAATGGTGTTTGACATAATAAAACCGTCCTTGATAATTTATCTTTTTCAGTCGTGGTTGACATAAAACAGCCATCCAAAAAATCATATATTTTTTAGAGATAGTTCCTTAATTATGCGGTTATGCCAACCACTCATAAAAGCAATAATTTCAACCAACCTTGAAAATCAATTTTTATGGACAGTAATTCACCCGCTCTAGAAATTAATAGATCGATGATGTAATAACAGTTTCAAAAACCGTCTTTGAAATCGATTTTGACCATCTCTAAAAATTGTCTGCTGTGTGTGATAGTGAGGAGAGGAGAAATGAAGTTCGTTCACGTGTGGAGTGCCCGCACCAAACCTTTCAACTAGCACAGTGATGATGTGTGCATGCAGCAGATTCTTCTTCCGTTTTCTTCCTTTCTAAATTAAAGACCGAGCTAGCTAGCAGTAGCAGCTAGCAGATTCTTTTCAGTCTAAATTTGACCGTGCCACTGCAACGGTGTGGTCACAGAAACATGCATAGCCGGGGTTCATGTTCACCCATCCATCCATAGTGTGACATGTGTGCAGAACATTCTACTGCGAATTATACTATCAAAAGTGAACATAATTGAACTTTCAGATATAAGTAGTGTCAAATTAATATATATATTATTGCCTCTCTACGACCAAAAGGTCCAAAGCTATGAAAATGTTTAGGCGCACACACACAGACACAGGTGGTGGTTCACACAAGTCATGGATGTTTGGGTGGTTGGTCCCGCGCACGCAAGACCAAAAATAAAGAAAAACCAATGGTGCCAAAACATTTGCTTGTCTCGCATATGTATTTTTCTGATCCTTGGTGTGTCCTTGTTGTCCTTTCTTCCTCGTGTCAATCATGTAGTAGAGTTTCTTCTTCCATTGCTTCCAAGATCCACAGGTTTTATGTACCTTTTCTTTCCGACTGTCTACCACCCCACTAGACACTAGCAGACGTCATGCGCGCGGATTAAATAGAAGAAACTAAGAAACAAAGAATGAGATCTTGCTCGTCTAATCAGCCAGCTAATTTCAGTTTGTTTATCGTCAATTATTGGTCCTTGTAGGACATAGGCATGTATGTGATTGGACTACATACATATTTACATTACTAGCTAGCATATATATAAGCAATATAAATCATAGGCTCTTGTTAGTATATTTACTAGCGACCAGAAGACATTAGTAGGGGAGATCAAGATGGGTGTGCAACAAGATATGCTTCCTCTCCAACGGTCTTTTTGTGCTATCGTATACGTATCATGTGTATTGATTCATCTTGTCTAGTTTATAAAGCACAGTTTGACGTGATACCGTCGCCCACTTATCACAGTACTTTGACCATTATTGACCAAATTAATAATCGAAGAACATAAAGTTTGAATCGCTTGATGTGTGTGTCTTATAAACTAGACCGGAGGGACTATCTCTATTCAAAGCTAGTCGCCATAAGAAAGGAATAAGCATATTGGCATCACCCCCTATTGGTTAGAAAAGAGTATAATCTATATTTCAATCAAGTAAAAAAAATTAAGTTTGGCTAAGGCACTATCGTGAAACTATATCTGTAATTTCTATATGTACCATGTCAGTAAAAATTAAACCACTAATAAAAACTATTCTTATAACCTTTCTTTCCTCCCATGGGATGCGTGGCGGAAAGACATAAGGTGCTCGTGGTGCTGGTGGCTGGTACTCACGGGCGCAACACATCGTGGCTAATAGTTTGAAACATTTTAAGTTTGGCTAGGTGTTTATAAAATCTATCAATATTAGCTTATCTAGATAGGTTTATTATATTACAAAAAAATACTACATTCACACAAAAAAAAAACTCAATTCTAGTTTGGATCAAAGTCAAAATCAAATAATCTTAAGTTTTTTTATTCGGTATGTAGATATTTTATTTGGTATGATATATAAAATTAATATCCTTTATGTAGATATTGTTAAATTCTAAAGCGTTTGACCTAGCAGTGTTGTACAATTATACTCCCTCTATACTATTAGGTTGGACAATTTAATTTTAACACTTCAATTACTAATATGGAGTGAGTATTTTTTTAAAAGAGAGTTCCTATGACTAATCTAATACAGAGTATACTAGACTTATTATTCTTACTAGCAAATATGCCCGTGCGTTGCAACGGAAGAAAAACATCAAATGACCCTAGAAAGTGATGACATAATGTTACATATCTATTTATATTTATCTTTTTTATAAAATTTAAAGTCCATAATTTATTTTATTGATAACCATAACATCTATGGTATTAGATAGTTAATATTTACA
>Ga0182004_10004420_pt1 | contig 11330 bp, 3 predicted proteins | sample Sormic07211540_1_FD_120479 | JGI IMG/M metagenome (GOLD analysis project Ga0182004, IMG submission 120479) | Endophyte microbial communities from Sorghum bicolor roots, Mead, Nebraska, USA - 072115-40_1 MetaG | ecosystem: Host-associated > Plants > Roots > Unclassified | place: USA: Nebraska...
ACTCATTCCACCTTGTGATGTGTGCTTCTGTGCTCCAGTGGCTCTCATACTTAGGATGAGTCCACTTAGTGCACTTATATTCCACCTTGGCTTGCTATTCAGGATAGTGGTCTTGTAGTATACACACAAGAAGAGGGTGAAAGAAATCTTCCCCACTAAAGGATGTGGTAAAGTGCTCCTTTCGCCAACAAATATGTCTTGATGGGACAGGGCAAGCTTCTTCATACTCTGGTTCTGTTAAGCCATAGATACCCCGAGTTAAGCATGGTCTTCTAGAGTTCCTGCGAGCAAACTTTTCGTTACGAACCATCTATAGAATTAGACCAAGAGTAAGTTACAATAGAAGCAATAATTTTATAATAGAATTAGATGATAGAAGCATAGGAATTTTAGCAAATAGCAAGGGTGAGATAGTAAGCATGAATGTAGTGAAGCAAAGATGGCTAAAATGACCATTACTATCTAGGCTTGCGTCCTACAGTCAGCATTGCTCTGATACCACTTTGTAGCACCCGGGTTTAAGAACAAAACCAGATACACACTATATGTGAGCCCAGGAAGTCAAATCTCACATATAGCCATAAATAGAGGCAATATCAATAGACAATGCTTATATATAATGAACTTAGTATAAAAGATATAACCTTAGATAGCAAATAGTGGAAAGACTCTCTGTTCTTCAGGCGAAAGCTCCAAATCCACAGGGACAACTGACTGGTTGAGCACAAGCCTAAACTCTTTTCCAAGCTTGCAATCTGGTACCCATCCTGGATTTTTATCCAAATAAAATGTAAAGACGAGCGTAAGTACATCTCGTACTCAACAAGAATAACATGGGGTTCATGAGGCTCAAAGGCTAGACATTGGTTTAACTGCATGTAGCTTTTAGTTGTCACAATTTTAGCATATGAGTAGCATCAAGTTGTCAAGTCCCAAAGTAAACTCATGATCAAGTAAACTGAATAAATAATATCATAAACAACATAATAACAATAATAACATTAATGATTTGCCATTAGCGATCATTTATTCTGCATTGGTCCAAGGCCGCTCGTGACCGTGAGCACGGCTGATATATCAGTTTTACACTCTGCAGAGGTTGTACACTCTCACTGTGAGTCGTGATTTACCCTTTTGCTCGAGGTCATGAGTCTCTAAACCCCCTTCCTAGGAAGTCGGTGGGGTTCATTGTGAAGCCTTTCAAAGGTTCGTCTAACAAGTTAGGGCCGCTTGGTTTCATTAGTCAGTCCATGTGATTCGCCCGCAGGAATCCATGGTCTGCTATTCCCCATTTGCGCCACACGGGTAACCTCTAACAAGCTAGAAAAGGTCCTCATACTCAGCTAAAGCCAGAGCCATGTAGCCCTCACAGTTGTACTGTATGTCCCGGATGGTCATATACAGATAAGTCCCTATGGAGAGAAACTAGAGCACCATAGGATAGCCCAATGCTCCAGCCCTCTTTACCAAAGTTGCTAAAGAAGTCCTCTTTTAATGTTTATTGCATATTCCATTAATCAAATTACAAGATCATGGTTTAGTGGAGCACTAGCATAGGCTACCCAATGCAAAACCATAGGTGACAAGGTATAAGATCAACACTAGGAAATCCTTATCAAGAAGACACATGCAATATGAATTGTGTGATTAAAGTTGTTAGGAAACAAGGATGATCCCATGCTATACTTGCCTTGAAATTCATATCCTTCTTTTAGTTCCAAAACTTCCACAAACTGCTTCTTGATCACCACGTAAAAGCTCACCGTCTAAACTCAGTCATCACATCAATATCAATCATCCAAAGGCAATCATACAAAGCAAACAAACCTATAATTAGAACAATACACCAACAGTAGCAAATAAAGATGAAAAGTTTATAAAACGAATCTACATCGCTCAACGATCACACAGACGTAAAGATCACGAAAATCGGAGCTATAACGAAGAACTTATGATTTTCCTAAGATTTTTTTAGAAAAGTAATTAATTAAATAGGATCGTGAAAATAAAAAGTTGTAAACTTGTAAAACAGTGAGACTAACCTGTAGATCTTGAGATTACGAATCTAACGCAATTTGAATGGATCAAATCGGAGTTAAAACGAGTATTTTATGAGCAATATAAAACTAGTGGCAATTTTGTAAATACAGAAAACGTATTTTTAATGAAACCGTCGGGATTTATGTTTTCAAAGTCAGAAAGCGTAACCAGACAAAGCCCTTTGGACCGCGGGTTATATCTTTAAAAACCCAGGGGGCTCTTTTGCAAAAAGTGCGGCCGAAGGGGTATCCTTCGATATAGACCGTTGGATCGCGATTGAACGGTCCTGAGCAGGGGGAGAGAGGGGAGTGGCCCGCCGGAGTTGGGGGTGCCCGCGGCGGCGCCTTGGCCGGACCGCATCGGTGTTAATCAATCCATCAATTTGGAGCACGATGCAAGGAGTCAAAGGCACAGGGAGATAGAGTAGCTTACTGCGACCTCACCTAGGGCAAAACCGAAGTCAGGGAGAGGCCGGAGCGCGCTTGCGACGGAGGAAGGCGGACGGCGTAGCTCCTGCACAGTTCGGTGAGATCAAACGGAGCGTAGAGAGCACGAAAACACGAGAAAGAAAGCTTGGCGAAGTCGCAAGGACGATAGGAAGCTCGGTGGAGAACCCACGGAGGCAGAGGTGGAACGAAACGGGACTTCAACCTCGGCGGCGATCTCGGTGATGTTTTGCGGTTTGGCTAAGCAATGGCTTGCTCTAGGGTTGAAGGCAAGGGGTGGACCGGGTCACCACTGCTATTTAAGGGGCCCCACGACTTGCAGGGCAAGCCAGCATGGGGAAACCGCGTGGCTGAATCGATCTCGTGGTGGAGTCCGGTGCGGGCACGAGGTGGAAGAAGGTCCCGACAGGTGGACCCCACCTGTCTGCGACTCAAGAGCGCGGGACCCGCTTGCCAGCGGAAAGGATGACGGGAGGGTGCTGGCGCTCAGCTGCTGGGCTGGTTCGGCAGTGGGCTGGGCGAGCTCCTGGGCCGCCAAGGTAGAAAGAAGAGAAGGGGGGGAAGAAAGCAGGCCGCGCGGGGGAGGGGGGAAGAATTTTGGGCCGAGCCCGACAGTGAGGGGAAAAGATACATCTCCTTCTTTTTTTTTATTCAAAGCCAATTTCAAAATTATTTTAAAATCTGTTTGAATATATTTTTTGAGTTTTAGCCAAAACCACTCATCACAATAAATCAAATGCAAAGACATGCATGCTCAAACAAGTTGCTAGCTCCTATGGTAAATTTTAATTTAAAGAAAAATATTATTTTTCCTATATTTCGTGGTCACAAAATACACAATTTAACATTCTATCCTATTTTGGAAAATTGCAGATTTTGGGGTGTTACAATAATAGTCATAATCATGTGAAAGATCGATACAATATGTAAAGATAGACTTTTCTTCCGTAGTAATCTGATATGCCAAAGATTTTATTGCTACACTCATTGTCACCCATGTTAAGATTGAACAAAGCACATAAAATTTATCTTGCTCGATATGCCTAAGGTTAGAGTTGAATGAACAAACTTTTGGTTATGTTGGTGTTTTCTCACCAACATAGCCCATGCACTTGATCTCTACCTTGTCTTAGCAAATTATGGAGGAGTTTGTCAATTCCTCAAATCATACAAGTGGAGTCCCTGCCTACGAACGTGCACACTGAACAAGATGTTAGACGAACTAAGAACAAAGGTGACATCATAACAAGAGGTGCGGTCATCGAAGTCTCCACCCATGGGACTAGATGATGCACCTAGTGAACAAACATGGTAAGAAGTCTTGTTCAGAGGACTTAAAACACTAAATCCTCGCTGGGAGGTAAAATTGGTAGTTATCTATATTTATCTTTTCAATATCTCATGCTTTAGTTCCTTCGCATAACCACTTGCCTGCATTTGCATAATCAATTAATGCTCCACTAGAGGAAGAACATCTCCACTGCCAGTCTACAACCTCACAAGAGCAAATGACTATGTCAACATCTAGCTTGGGGGAGCACACCCCATGTATCCAACTAAGTATTCTCTTCCCTTAGTTTTACTTTAATCCTTGTGATTTTTCCTAATTAGTAACAATGATGATCTAAAATAATTAAATCAAAATAAAAAGGTGTGTCTAGTTTGCTTGATTTTAATTTTAAAGAAGTTGTTAATAAAAAGAAGACTCTCTGAATAAACTCTTGCATGGAAATGATGAATAGTTGCTCTACCGTAATTTCTTTCAAGTACCAAGTTTTAAACTTTGAACTGTTTGAAGTTTTAGACACAACAATTTTGATCTAAGATTTACTTTGAACTTGAAACTTGTCGGTAGCAATGCTTGATCTAAGTCTAGGTATTTGGCGGATACGATGTGAGAAGGTCTCAGCTCTTGTTTATCTTTTTCTTAGAGATACTAGAGTTCTTATAAAAAATATATAAAAGTGCTACATGATGAGATCCTGTATGATGAGATCTTGAATTCCTACAACAGTCATATATACATGCTTGTTAGACTAGGAAACCTTTCACTTATATTTACTACGTATGAGCATTTAGTAGAGTCAAACTGTGTTGACCCTTAGAGACTTGTCATGCGGTTAAAATCCAGATCATGTACTCCCCACCCATACAAGCTACTTCTACCTTGGAAGTATAGACCCACATCCACTGTATCTAGATCCACCTAAAATTGTTTTACTCCTACACTAGGAGTGAACACCAAAAACAAACTTTCCATCCATTCACCCATTATCCATTACCATCCAAATAAAGCTCCAAATATTCCCATGTTACTACCTACCATCAATATGTCCAAAGAGGCTTAGGTTCTCATTGAGAAAAAGAGAGAAGAAGAAAGAAAGAAAGAGGACAAATGTCCCAAAAAGAAAAAAGAAGGAAATAAAAAACGAGATTGTATCCCATATATCTTCAAGTTCAAAAGAGAGGTATGTATTTCTTCAAGGAGCAAAAGTAGAATTAGGCTTTCACCATTACCATCATATACACCCCTTCATAACCACTTACACCTACCATTATCACCATCCACTATATCCCAGATATCCACACACATGCACATCTTGATTTGATTGTATGACTTATTTCCCTGGATCCATAGTTTGACTTACAATACATGTTTGCAAGTATGTATGAGCTGGCTCACCACCTATGAGCTCCAACATAAGCCTATTAGTTATATGGTGAGAGGGAGTGGGCATAATGCTACTACGCCTAATGCCAAAAATATCACATATCTTGAGAGATGAAACAAGGCAAACATCATTAATGCCTTGGTAAGGATTCACAAATACCACAAGTGAGAGACTTGAGAGGGTCATACATAGGAATCTCTGAGTATTATTTGAACATCCACAAAAACTCCAGAATGAAGGTTGACCAATGAGCTAGAGACATAGTGCTTGACTTAACCATTCTATCTTGCAACTGCCCAAGACCCAAGCGATGGCTACAAGCCCCAATAGTTTACTCTAATCCTAAGGAGAATTCTTGTTTGAACGCATGTGCACTTTTGAGGCGTGAAAGCATTTCAATAGCTTCTGATCCCTCACTGAGTTTATCTTTGCTCAAGGACAAGCAAAGGGTAAGCTTGGGGGAGCTTGTTGATAGTAGATAACTATCATTTTTATATCAACAAAAGAATGAGATAAGGGCATAAAAGCAATCACCAACATAGAACTAGGGGGTACACTAACAGAATTCCACAAGTTTTCGTGAATGTCTATTTCTATAGGGGGTGATCAGAAAATAATCAAAAGAGGCCCATATGTCATTATTACATAGAGAGAAATGAGACATCTATGCAATGTATGAAAAAGAATACTCTAGAAGGGTCGAGAAGGTACCAGAACGAAGGAGAAGGCTAGTGGGCCCACACCCAGGGCACCCACCCTAGGAGGTAGGGCGCCCACTCTCCCCTGGTGGCCAATTGGGTCATGTCTCTATTGGGTATTTTAAACGCAAACAGAAAAATCCACAAGCGCATGGATACCGATGTAGCTTTCACCCGGGAGTATTCCAAGGTATCGATTTTCCATGGGGAACCAGAAGTGTACTAGTTGAGTTTTAGATCACCCAAGGATAACTATATAGTTTTGTAGGGTAGAGAGGAATTTTCCTAAGAGTTCTATAGGTTGATCTAGGAATCAGGATTTACTCTAAGGTTATATATTTCAGGACATCAGAACACTAACCACGGGAAGGGATGAGATAGGGGCTAGGAAGCTCAGACTATGGTACTACAACATCAATCCAAACATGGTGGAATATGTTGGCCATTAGGACTATCACGATCTTGGGGCTACCACAACAATACATTGGATTGGGTGCAATTCTAGGTAATTGCAAGACTAAGCACCACACTTAACCTATTAATTACTACTCTAGCGTTGCAAGAACTAGAGCACTCGATGCAAGCGGGAATCCAATAAATAACTTAAAGGTAAATAATAAATTAAATAAGAACTCAGAAATTATAGAATTGAAGTACGTAGAGAATAGCCAAAGATGAACTGGCTGCTGCAAATATACAACATTGAGAAAGATCCGACAGATTCGGCTCCTCCTTGGCTCTCTCCTCTTCTCTCTCCCTCTTCTAGTTTACAACTAGATGAACTAGAACTAGAAGAACTATAACTAGATAAACTAGAACTAGAACTAGAAGAACTAGAACTAGAACATCTAGAGGGACCTCTACTTCTCTACTTGATGAAACCCTAGTTTTTGCTCTGGATGTAGCTAATGAAGAAGATGAAGGAGATGCCTCTAGGGGGGTCAGGGTTGTATTTATAGCCCCCTAGGAAGCACCGGAGCCCTTGGATCAAACCAACTTAAACATGCGCTCAAGGTTACTCCTCAAAGGCGATGGAGGCAGGATCCACAAAGTTGAAGCTAATTGGTTCACCTAGTGGGGCGGGCGACCAAAGGGTCCTAGGCGGCCGCCCGACACCCATGCCCGTTTTGCCTACTGTTTAGTCTAGAGCCTCCTTGAACCTTCTAGATTACTCCTGAGTTGAAGTTCGTGGTGTTTGCTCTATGTAAATCTAACATGTGGACCATCTTTGGTTCTTATTCCGTTCACCCTCTGTAGAAGTAGACAATCACCAAAACTTGTGGAATTCTGTTAGTGATAACCCTATATCTACTAGGTGTTTGCATATAGGTCCATTTTTATGTTTAGTTGACGGTTAAAATTAGGAGTTATCTACCATCAACAGTCTCGCGGTTTATGGCTCCACCGCCTTTGATGTTCAATATTAATCGTCCATTAAGGTTGGTTTGATCCGAGGGCTACGACTCATCACACCGGCCTATATAAGCAAGGCCCTAGCCCCTAGAGCAAAGCATCCCTAAAACCCTAATTCATTATTTGCAGTTGGGATCAAGCCAAGCCATTTAAGAGTAGATTTCCCATGTGGTCTCTTGAGAGATTAGGGTTAGTCTTGTAGAATTAGAGAGAGATAGAGTACTTTGATTCTTGATTATTCTTGGATTAGAGTTGCATGTCGTGTGTAGACATGGTGTCTAGACTCAATTGCACGTGGATATCGTCCTACTCGCCGGATAAGGATAGTTCACGGGAAGTGACCCAATCGTCTCGATGAATTTCTAGTTTCCTGTCATGCTTGTAAGGACTGGTCGAACTTGGGTGTTAGATTAGAGTATTCTCTGATAGTACTCTGGCCTAGCTCATCCCCTCTAGAACACTATTAGCATAACTTACCATAGGTTAGAGCTAGAACCCTTAGAAGTCTTCTCTATATCCCTTTAGTTCCCTTGTTTGATACTTAGGGGTTAAGTTTAGCTTGGTTAGTCATCGCACGTTTTCTCCTTGTAGATAAACAAATATGATACTGGAGATATATCTCTCAGGTGAAGTGCTACGTCGGTATATCCATACGCTTGTGGATTACTTCTCTTTGTTTCTTTTGTTGTGTGTAACAAATACCAACAATCCCCAAGTGCCACTAGATGCAAATGCACTTGGAATCACTTCCATCCCCACTATATTGATGAATCAATGATGGATATGAGTGGGTGGTGTTTTCATAGGCTCACAAGAATGTCAAGTATGTCAAAGTGTCAAGAGAGTCCCTTGAGCTAGTGACTGAGTATTTATAAAGGTCCCCAATGAATATAGCTGTTAGCTCTCTTATTGCACTGAAATTAGGTGTGTCGAACATGTTGACACTACGGCATTGGATGTAGCCCAAAGTCGATGCTGCTCTGCTAGTAGCTCTTGATTGTTGCCATGTGTCCTCAGTTAAACGTGAGCTACTAATCTCTAATAGTCACTAAAATGTTAACGTGCTTAGTTAGGAGGCGTCGAACATGCCAAATGCTGTTGGCATTTCTGAACGCCATTACTCAAAATAGACATTTAAATCTATCCCGAGCAACAGTGCCAAAAATTCTTGTTTACATTCGTTAGTGCAAAAACAAATATGAAAGATTTCACAAGCGCACAGAACATCATCGTAGCATTTTACAAGGAGTATTCTAGGTATCGTTATTTATATTTTACCATAAGGAAGCTAGGGTTAAGAATACGATAATTCACTATCATACATCTACTAACTTAGAGTATCAACTCAACTAAAGCATGGGTAAATGGTAAGATAAATCAATTACCACATATAAGAGAACTCCATCATAAATGTATAGATAGTCATAGCGGGAGGACAATTGGAAAGATCAAGGTTCCTTTGTACTTCTCTATTACTTAAGTTCTAAGGTAATAGAATATAAAAAGATATAGTAGTCATACAATGGCACTTTGGAGCAACAGTACCTTTCCGACTCTCGAAAGAGACTGAGAAGAAAGTAGTTGGGGGAAGGCTACCAAAAGCTCTACGAAACATCAATCTGAACGTGGTGGAATACAAAGGCATAACAGGGCTGTCACCTCTAGGGCTACTACAACTATCCGTGGGATTGAGCGCAACCTCAGGTAAACTATAGCCTAGACACCATGTCTACACTAGCGTTTACTACTCTAATTACAAAGAATAACTAGAGTACTCAATACGAGTAGAGATCCCATGCCAAGATATAACAACTACTCTAATCATAAATAGGCGTAAAGTAAATAGAGAAGATAATATATTAAAGCATAAGTCTTATAAAGAATAAATATAGTCATACTGAAACTCTAAAGAAGACTCCTCTAGAACCGGAGTGCAGCTCCGCTCTCCCTAACTCTTGACTAAAACTAATCTACTACATTGGAATATCTAGGCTTAATTCTCTAGAGAAGAGATATCATCCATTCGAGAGACGCCTCTACAACTCATAGAAAAGAGAGATTATCCATTCGAAGGATGCCTCTACAACTCATAATGATTCTCCTCTCCCGGGGGGGTCAGGCTTCTATTTATAGCCCCCTAGGAAGCACCACAGCCCTTGGATCAAACCGACTTAAACATACGCTTAGGATTACTCCTCAAAAGCGGTGGACCAGGAATCCATGAGGTTGAAGTTGTTTGGCTATGGCAGCCGGGCAGCCGCCCAAGGGGGTGGGGTGGGCGCCCATCCCCTATGGCTGTTTGACATCTTGTTCATTCTAGTATCTTCTCGAACCTTCTAGACTCTAGAAATGTGTATTTCAATGTGAAATTCATATTTCTTCATCCGAGACTCAAAATAGGGCAAATGATATATGGATTTCGATCGTCTCGATGATCCTGTCGCAATGGTGCAGTACACGTCATCATTTGAGATACTTTTATTCAATGATTAGTTTGCCTTTAGCTCTTTATGCTCCAAAACTTGTGGAATTTGTAAGTTGAAACCCCTAGACCTATGTTGGTGAGCATCTTTTTGCAGTTATAAAAGTTATGTCAACAGTTAAAAATAGGAGTTAACTACTATCAAGAAACTCCCCCAAGCTTGCCTTTTGCTCGTCCTTAAGCAAAGATAAACTCAGTGATGGATCAGGAGTTGCTACAATACTCTCATGCCTCACAAGTACACATATGTTCAAACAATGACTTTCCTCCAGATTAGACTGAACTATTCCAACTCAAGACTCACTCATATTATCTTTCACCTTGGAGCTTATAGCCTTCTCTTAGGTCTTGAGCAGTTGAAAGATAGAACGATTAAGTCGAGAACTATATTTCTCGCTCTTTAATCAACTATTATTCTATAGTTTTTATGAGATTTTCAAATAAAACTCAGAGATTCCTTGTATGACCCTTTCAAGTCTATCATATATGGTATTTTTGGATCCTCTCCAAGGCAAGTGAATATGCCTTCTTTCAAAATGTATAGTCTTTATATCACTAAGGCATAGTTGCCTTTTTTCTCTCACTCTACTTCTAATTAGCTTATGTGGAGCTTATAGGTGGGAAAGATAATTCAAACCTACTTGCATGTATTGCATAGTTAAACCGTGGATCCAAAGAAACTAATTATACAATCAAGTCATATGTGCATGTGAGTTTAGTGAATAAGAATGATGATGGTAATGAGGGGTGATGACTAATGGTGAATATCTAATTCTATAATTGCTCCATGGGGATAACATACCTCCCTAATCTGAGAATAAGGACTTGGTTGTCTTTCTTTTCTTTTGGGACCTTTGTCCTCTTTCTTTCTTTTCTCTCTTTTTTTAGATCAGCCAATCCATATAACTGAAATAACTGGAGCTTTATTGGATAAGTAGAATAAGACTTAATGAATTTTTTGGGTGTCTTCTCCCAGTGTAGGAGTAGAACATTTTCTAAATGGATGTGGAATATGGATGGGTGAATGCGTACTCCTAGGGTAGGAGTAGCATAAGTCCATATCTCCAGGATGGAAACAATATAGAGTGTAGTGCGTATATGTGGGTGGTACTTCTAGGAACAAAAGTATCACATAGTGAATATGGTGGATGCAAGTGATTGCATACTTCTAATGACAGAAGTAGCTAAGATCAATGGATGGAGAGCACATAGTATTGACTTTAACTACATGACTAGTCCCTTAGGATCTACAAGCTTAACTACCCTCAATGCATATAGGATGAAATATAAGTGAGAGGCTTTCCTAATCTAGTAAACATTAGTATTTGGCTCTGGTAGGAATTTTGAACGCTTGTCATAAAGGAACTCATCATGTAGCACATTTAAGATTTTTAAATTAAATTCTCCAGAACTCTAGTATCTCTAGGAGCAAGATTAATAGCAGTTCAAAACCTTCTGATATGACCACACCACCAAGCAAGATGTCACAAGCTCCAAGTCAAGCTACACCCACTCAAGTTTCACCTACACCGACACCAGCTCAAGTCATCGATGGACCGATTACACGTAGTCGTGCAAA
>Ga0182004_10004421_pt1 | contig 11329 bp, 10 predicted proteins | sample Sormic07211540_1_FD_120479 | JGI IMG/M metagenome (GOLD analysis project Ga0182004, IMG submission 120479) | Endophyte microbial communities from Sorghum bicolor roots, Mead, Nebraska, USA - 072115-40_1 MetaG | ecosystem: Host-associated > Plants > Roots > Unclassified | place: USA: Nebraska...
AGAAAAGACTGATGACTCATATAGCTGAAATCAATGGACCAATCACAAATGTTGAGGTTAATTGAGCTAATCAGTCAATTGGCCTGAGTGAATGAAAATAGGTATTGGACGGTCGTATCAAAGGATACAACACCTCTAGAATAGAACACAAGAAGTGATACTCTGTGCATTAAAATGTGCAAAATAGTTAACATATAAAGATGAAAAAAATAGCACAGTACATTTCCGACACACAAAAATATCATGCCATCAACAATTAGAGGGAACTTTTTTTAAAAAATGCCATAACAATAAGTATATTGAGATGACTACTTAGATTGTAAGTTTTGAATTTTTCTGTACCTCCAGGATGGGATAAAATCGAGATAGCATCCAAGTTGACTCTTCCCCAACCCGCTCCTTTCTGATACCAGGCTTTTTCTGATAGTCATGTAAAAGTTTTAAAACTTTGAAGCTACTGAGAAGTTAAAGTTTTCAAAGATCAAACTGATACAAAAGTTTCACAATCTAATTACCTTCTGAAGATCAAATTTCAAAGTAAAGGCCCCAACTGAAGACTTTTTAGTATCAGGTCCACGTAAGCAGCGCATATTATTTACTACAATCATGTCATCAGCAGATAATCCTGCAAGCTGTCAAAGAAAATGATCATCAACAGCAACCACAATGAAGCCTGTTGTCCCACACACAGACCAATGGGGGGAAGTAAAAGTGTAACAAAAAAGCAATATAGTAAAGAGAAGTTGTAGCCCTCAATGGGATCTAAAACTTTGTAATTGACAACTTTTATTTGAGATCATTTACAGGCCCAAATATTTGTTTTAAGCTATCAATTTTTGAAATACAAATTGTAGAATTTTTCAAACGATCACTGATGTTACCGAAGTTGTAGCTCTCAATACGATCTAGAACTTTGTAGTTGACGACTTTTTTATTAGAGATTGTTTAGAGGTCCAAATATTCTTTTCATGTTCTCAGAATTTGAAATTCAAATTTTGCACTTTCCAAACAACATTGGATATTGACATAGTCCATACCAATCTTCCTCTCAACGTGATCCACAACTTTGTGGTTGACAACTTTTAGATTTGAGATCGTTTAGAGGCCCAAATATACGTTTTAAATTTTAATATTTTAAATTTAAATTACTGAATTTTTCAGAGGACTCGGATGTAGACACATTCTACACCGAATTTGTAGGGATCGACAAGCTCAAAAACTTTTTGAGTTAAGATTGTTTTCATTTCAGGTCTTTTAGGAGCCCCAACATTCAATAAAAGATTACATGGCTAAAACCAATGACATGTGGGGCTCAATATAAGGCTTGAAGGAAGTCGCGCTGTACTTCCACAAGAAGTTCTTGGAAGCGGTCAACAAGGATGAACATCAGCTAATTCCATATGCAGGATGATTCTGTGTCTATAGTTTGTTTCAGCCTGCATGCTGCTGGAGCCTCTGGCTTGTACTTTGTGGTTGCTCTTCGTGGATGTATATGCTGGGTAAACTGGGATATTTTGCTGGATGATGCTGGTTCTGGTCACGTGTGGGCGGATCCCTTGGTGATCTGTCACAAGGTGGTGTTTTTGGCTTTAGAAGTTTGGGATGCTGAAGTAACGAACTTTGTAATTACGTTGCACAAGTAATGAAATTCGGTATTAGCATTGTGGGAAAACAATGTGGGGCTCAATAGCTTGTCCGGTTTTAAGAATTATTGTTATCTGGTATTTGAGTTCAGGGGGCCAAGACAGACTTGACTAATAGTAAATGGCCACTTTATGATTTTATTGTATAGCATTAAATAATCCGAAGCCTCCAATCTGTGAATAAGAACTGACTAGCTATTGTAACTTTACTGGAGAAAAACAATAGACAATACTTGTGACCCGGAAGACTATAACTTTATACAGACTATAACTTATGCTTTTTTTTTAACAAACCGACAATGGCACTGTCTGTTTCTATTCATATAGTCCCAAATTACAAGCAGATAGCCCTCGGAGACCATCTACATGAAAAACAACAGAGCAACAGGGATCCCAAAAGGTTCACCACAAACTATAACTTTATACTGGTCACCACTCATGGAAATCTGGCTAAGGCCTCGTTCGTTTGGCTGGTTTTGAGACTGGGAACTATTCCAGCTAATCTATATCTATACAAAAAACCTACCAATCCAGCTGGAACAGTTCCAGGGCAGCTATTCAAGATTAAACGAACAGGCCCTAAATTGTTTTCGAACACACATATTAGTGGTTCTTCCTCCATTTTCTCATATTTGACAATATTTTGAACAAAAGTTCAGTTCATGGATGACTATTACCTAACTATTCCCAAGGCATGTTTTCCTAATTCAAGTCACCCTTTCACTTCACTAGTTGTGCCAAAAATATAATTAAAGGGAATTTTAGGCAATATTTCTTGGCAGTGTGTCGGTTCCTTAAAGTAGAAGGGCGTGCATTTGTCAAAAGCACCTACAAGTTAAATGGTCCAATTAAACAAACGATGCTTTATTTTTCAAAGTACTATCCACACATATAACTTTCAGGTGGGCGTTCTAGATAACTACAAAGACCTTCATGAACGGATGGCAATAATAGCTTCTACAGCTATACTGCTAAACAGACAGGGTTTAAATTACAAGTATTGAAATGTTAAGCTACTGAGTACTGACACAGAGCCAAGATAACAAACACACAATTTTAAAAAGGAAAAACAACTTTATTCACTCAGAATTCTAACCTGGCAGTGTTGGCTTACCATATATTTTGGCCCTAATATTCAAAAAACTATCCATTGTATAATAGTATCAACCTCATAATGCTCATATTTTATTTTTCCATGTTGGCTAGCATTCCATGCAATTGTGGAGACTAAATATCATGGTACCAGTCATGCTACCATAGAAAAAGAATTGGATGCACCAACACAATCTTTTATTCAGGGGATGTATTTTGAGAAGTACTTCACAACATCTCAGCATCTAACTGATTAGATAAAGGGAGTAAGACACAAAACCATTCAGTACATAACACCACTTATATAAAGATATGGTACTGCTAGAGACATTGGAGAAAATATGCTCAAGTCGGCAAAAATAAATGCTTGTACTTCTGAAGATGACACACAAAATGAACTCATACTGAAATAATAAAAGTATGAAACCAAAGATACCTGCATCAGCTTTGCACCTTTATCACTTTCAAAAAACTTCTCTGGGTTGATGGAAGCATAAATCATCAGCAAACGCAACTTATTTTCACGACTTACATCCTGCATTAGTTAAGCAAATATCTAAAGCAGTGTACATACAAGTGCAGTATCTTATATGCTGTAGTTCAAACACCAATTACCATGCGGGTTCGTAAGAAACTGATTAGTTCTTTTGTCCCAGCATCACCAAACACAAGATCTTGCTCTAGCTGTCCAACATCTTTAAGGTGTTGTTCTTTGATTATATTATTAAGCTTTCCTGCAATCTGTAGTAACATGAAGCGATAAACATTGTACTTTGTGTCATACTGCTATTCTCTTCCTAGAAAACACCAGCTTATGATTTTCTTCCTCTAGTAAGTGTTATTCAAAATGCTGATTCATGTGGAGATGTTCCCCACCCCAAATGAATGCATCCAAATGTAATCCGATGTGTTAGCATATCTACTCCTATTAAATCAAACTCTGCCCCATTGTAGAGTGCACCATGCAACGAAAACTATGCAAGTGTTTCTTGTAGACTTATCAACATTTGTATATTGATATCTGAACTAAAGAATTTTCAAGGAGCAGAAAGCAAAAAAATGATAGGATAAAGGCAGTCACTATTAATATATCAACAGACAATTCTACTAAAGCAGATAGAACAGTTATAAGAATTAAGAAATAGTCTTTATAGACTAATGTCATGTAAAACAAAACTACTAACCTCAACATGAAGGGTGAGCTTGTCAATTTGATCACTATATTGTGGAAGAGCTTGAACCATTTTCTGCAACTGCTTGGTAGATAACTCTCCACCAGATCTGACACTCAAAATAGATCCTATGAATAAATGTTAACAATATCCATTGACACAGCTACCACGTAGCTAATACCTTAGCTAACAGCATTGCTTGCCCCTTTAGTTGCTTTTTAAACATAACTGGCAACAGCAATTCATAGGGACACTTAGCAGAAAATGCTGCCAGACATATCAGAACCACCTCTGCAAAGTATTTATAGTTTTTTAGTGTACAGAGTTTTTTTTTCCCCATGACAGGGAAGCCTGAATTTTATTACTTCATAGCAACGAAATTACAAGCAAATTTAACCATTTTGAGTACACTAAACCACCGAATTTAAAGATTGCACATACATCTAAGCACCCAGGCTTAGTCTGTGCAGCAAAAAATACCCTGCTTATAAGACAGAACAACAGAACCATCTATAGTACGAACAGCGGGAAAATTTATTCTAACAATTGCAAAAATACCCTTCAGCTAACACTCAATTACTCCTCTAATCTGCAAAAGTTGCATTTCCTGAACAAACCTTGCCTGTTGTAGTTGAGCTGCTTTATTCTTTGATACAAAACTGGTCATCTTTTCATGCAGCCTTTCATTAGCCTGAAATGTTGATTTTTTCATTAAGTCAGCAAAGCATATGACTATAGTTAAAGATGAAAGTGGCAACAATCTTACATCAGCTATATGCGCATGCCGCAGCTCAAGCCATACTGGATCATGATCCTCCAACAAAACCTCCTTTTTCTCATTTGCTGAACCATTCTTACTTGGAACCTATTGTTTGAGAGTGCCATGAATTTTAAGAGTCGTGCATAAAAACATAGCAAGGACTGAATAAGGTAAATTAGTGAGGTACACTGTAAGACTGTATGCTGCTGATGTACTCACCTCTTGCACATACTTGTTGCCATCCATATACAGTAGATCATGGCACATAGCATCATATGTCCACTCATGAATAATTGGTGCAATCTGTAGTGCTCAAGAGAACATGATATCAAAGGATGCACCAGCAATATGGAAATGAGTATACTGGAATTCACCTCCTACCTGATCTATTGATCGGTCAACAATAAGTAGTTCACATGTTTCTGTTTGTGGAAATTCAGGTATCGTCGACTTATATCTGGCAAGGGAATTCCACACAGAAGCAGCAAGCTTTGTTGGGACCAAATCTCGTAGTGTCGTCAGAGTAGATGCATCGATTGTCCTGGCTACACGGTAGTGCACACGAGGAAATTCCTAGAATAGTTCAATATGTTCAGCTTTAGAAAACTTGAAATAAGCATTATGAATCAGCATTCCAGTTAGAAGAAGTAAAATTGTAGTGATACTTCAGAGTCAAATTTATCCTGTTTTCAATCAATTTCCTTCCATGCATGATTCCAATCAGTGGAAAACATTGCGGCTGATGTTCATTGTTGCTAGTTTTTCTATGGTGGCAGAACTACTGCCAATCCAACACCATGCTATTTGTGTGTTGCAGTGTAAAATACTCTTATAGGCCACAGGTTTCCAGAAATGATATACGATTAACATGTGATATATGCTACTATATATGGAGAATAAACAGCTAGTGGAGAGAGGTCATGTCCGATAACTTGAGGTACAACAGCACAAGGGAACTGGATAAGGGATGGATATAAAATATCCTGTAAGAGGAAGATCATAGTAGGACTTTGTGAACTAGGAGACTTGCTTAATTTATCTTGCTTCCTTTGAAAATTGTCTCCTCACAAGGGCCAGGCCATAAGCCCATAACAACCATATCTATCTTTATCAAAATAAAGAGTGTCATCTTATCACTAAACAAAGGACATAATAAGATTTCATCTCAATAATAAAGCAAACTACGAGATAGTGCCAAGGTACTACTCTGATGAGCCCTAACATGGCGCAAAGATTTTTCCAATCCTTATTCAGTGGCTGTACAATAATGCACACTATACATGATTTCCTCTTACGGCATAGAATCAAAACAAACATGAAGGTATGAAGACTCTACATACAGCATAAAATGGGAAGAGAGTACCCTCAATGATGCAAACACTGTAGCAATTCTTGTAGCCATTGTGTTAAGGCATGCATTGTATTTGTGTGAGCCTTCTGCATCTTCACTAAACAACTCCTCCAAGGCCTTGTCATGGTCAGTTATGAATCCCTAGACACAACATTTAAGTATTATCAAAACTTCAAAATGAATGTTAAGAGAAGAGATAAATTCAGTTTCTATTTGAAGTACAACTCTAACAAGTTCATAACAAATAGGCAATCAAAAAGGGTTACTACAAGCAGAAGTATCAAGTACCTGACTATCAATAGCAAAGTATTCCAAGTTCATCTGAAGCATGGAACTAAAGTCAGATATAGCATAAGTGTGATGTTAAAAAGAATGAACATGCAATAAATAGACGGTGGCCAAATAACCTCACTGAGTGCACTGATGCGAGTTAGTACAGTCGAATCCTTTTTTATATGAGCTACCAATTCCCTCTGTACGGGAGAACTGAAAAAAACATAAGCTCTGCACCAGGTTTCGAATCATGCTATTAGTACTTAATCCACAGAACAGATGGCCACAAAAAAGTTTGTGTTGATCACATACTTCTTGTACAGTGAATTTTTTCCTGACATGTCAGACATGAATATGCGAACACTGCATTATCACCACAAAAAATGGTTATAGAACTGGATGAACAAACCAAATTTCAACCTTCACCAGAAAAATACCAGGTATATATGCCACAGAAATCTACTGCCTTGTTGGTTGGAACCAAAGAAGAAGAAGAGGAAGAAGAGAAGGAAGAGGAAGAAGAGGAAGAAGCTCCCAAAATGGATAGCACCTATCAGTGTATATATTTTATAAATAATAAAAACATATTATATTTGAAATCTGTTTTATCCACCTAAAGACGATTGGAGGTGCATAAGGGACCAGCCCAAGTGATAAACTGAATCATTCATAATCATCAAGGACACAATGTTGGAAGTCAAAAGTAAGGCAAGAAAAATAACGCACCACCAACATACTTCTGAAATTCTGATCATAATGCAGCACCGCAACATATAATGAAAAAGATCATACTGAGGTTACATAATTCTATTCTTAGGGAAGCATTTGATAAGTTTAAGTAAAGTTTAGCAAGATATGGTTTTAACTTGTAAAAGATCACAGAACTACAGAGCAGTGTCAATGAGAATTAATTAGCAAAACTTACTTTTCTTTAGTAGGCTGCATGAAATAAATTGCATCCATTGAAGGCAATGGCTGCCTCCGTTTGTATAGGTCTTCAACCACTGCAAAGAGTTGCCAAGGCTGAACTTGTATGGTTTTATGTATAGACAGTACTTCTGGTAAGAGACTGTAAAGTTTCCTTTACAAGAAAATGAATGTATATATTTGGCAGAAGTGGAAGGAACTAATGTTTCATGGAATTTCAAGGCTCCTATAATTTGGCAAAGGTAAATGTTAACATAAAAAAATTGCAAGCAGAAAGCGCTTAACAGTTTCCATACAAACAAGCATTAATAGCATAGTACTTCTGCAGGAAATTATAAAATTAACAAAGGAGAAAGGATACTACACAACTAATTCAGAAATAACTCTACTATTTTTACAGATTGTCACAAAAATATAGTTCCATTAGAAACTACTGCAGTTCAAGGTCAGTATAGAATTACTGTGGTTTCAGATAAACTGTGCACTAAGTTTCAAGTATAAACTAGTTATACTCCAAGCACCACATGATGCCAGCTCAAAGGTTTACACAAAAGAAATCATATTATTAACACAATCTGAGATGCCATAAGAAATGCTTTAGAAGATAACAGTATTACTTATATTATTGTTATATAGATCTGATATGTACTGTACAGATTTACTTTCATGTCTAGATAGATGCCAAATTATTGAGTGTAAAAAACAAAATTCAGAATGATGGATACAACAAATATCTCATAAGAAATAGTTATATAACACATACAACAGGACATATTTAGATGAGTCTACTTACATGAAACCCCTTCTTCTGTGATATCTGCCATCTTGCATGAAAATGACATTATCTTGACCGTAAGTTTGTCCATGATTAGAACCTGAAATTCATAACACAATTTTATGTGCATGAAAATGGAACATCTGAAACTAGAAGATCATCTTCCTTCATTCTCCAAGAATACCTTCCATGTTGATTTTGAACTCTTCCGAGTCGATCTCAGCATCTCAACTAACAAACCTATGATTGTAACAATAATAAACAAACAAATGTTAATTCTATAGGTCAAGATTTAAATGGTATCAGTAGGCCAAGATTTAAAGGTCCACACCATATTAAGCTAACTTGAATTGTGTACACAGAGACATATAGGGTCAGAAAAGAGAAGTGGTAAAAACAAAATGTTATTGTACAGAAACACATAAGAGTTCTAGGAAAATGGTAAAGATAAAACATGTGACAATAAAAGTATAGATAAGTTGCCAGCTATAAATTTTTATAAGTAACTACAAACAGTACTCTGATTCATATGCATTGAATTGGTGGTCATAGGTGCTTTTACTGGAGATCCCTCTCCAAACTGTCAACAGGCAAAAAAGGAAAATTTAAGGATTGGAGATTCTGGAACTGTGTGCAGTCTTGAACTCATGAAACCGTGCTGCAATAGCAACACAATTATCTGATTGCAGGATCATAAAGGCTTTCCAACAATAATGCTAGCAATTTTGTATTCTTATTACAGGAAGCCAATCAAATCAATTGCAGTGCCTGATTACAATAAAGTGAATGGAAGTATTTCCAGTCATCCAGTGCATGCATAAAGTAGAAAATAAAGTCATAAATATGAGCTCAATCTTGGGCATGGAAGATGCATACAAACTCCGTGGAACTACAACAGTTTAGCACAGTGGTGTTGTGTCACCCACAGCGCCAGTTCAATTCAACTGCAGTTTTTCACACTAAATATGCCTCCGTTGTGAGACGGACACGAGCTAAACGATAAGTCCTAGTCCTAGCCAAAAAAAAAAGGAAAAATACTGGCCGTCGTCAACTAATTGTCCAAGCAAGCACATAAAAATATATCAATATTTCCCAGGATCAAAACCAATCTCAGTCCAGACCCAAACGCAGCGATAGTGACCACCTCATCCCCACTAACCAAGGATTACGGCAAGCCGAGAATGGGAACCGGACTTACGGTCTCGGGTTATCTGGCGGAAGCTCCTGTAGTCGGCGCCGCTCTGCGACGAGCTGTCCGAGTCGATCGACATGGCCAACGGAGCCCCCACTCCTCGCCGGCGAGGCCTCCCTGTAGAGTTAGGGTTCGCGGCCGCCTCCGGGACTCGAAATGGGGGCTTGCCGATTCGAGCGGAGGGAATGGCGAATGGTCGCGCGGTGAGGAAAGCCGGACGCGGTGGAATGGAATTTACGGGCAGTGGTTGCCGCCGCTGCGGGGTTGGACGGGGTACTACAGGCTACAGCAACACAAGGAATCTGCTCGACCGGGTTTTTTTTCCTCCATGGACGACCAGACGGGGAGTAGTCGTGTGGTGTGGGGTTTTGAGTGGGTCTATGGCAGATGGGACCGCGACGCGCTGTTAGGTTTCTAGACCCACGCGTCATTGAGAACTCTTCGTGTGATGGTTCCAGAAGAGAAAGCGCGGTTGAAAGTTGAACGGAGGATGCCGAAGGCGTGTTGAGCTGTTCCAGAGGGATGGAAGGAAAAGAGAGGGGTTTCCTTCGGATGCAAGCAAACAGGCAGCGCAAGTGCATATGACGCGGTGTTGTTTCCAATTCCAAATGATGTTATAGATAAGTTTCTGTCTCAGGCCTTTTAGGCCTTGTTTAGTTAAAAAAATTTTTATGAAATCGACACTGTAGCACTTTTATTTGTATTTGACAAATATTATTCAATCATGAATTAACTAGGCTCAAAAGATTCGTCTCGTCAATTCCGACCAAACAGTACAATTAGTTTTTATTTTCATCTATATTTAATACTCCATGCATACGTCTAAAAATTCGATGTGACGGGGAATTTGAAAAATTTTGTAAAATTTTTTGGAAACTAAACAAGGCCTTAATTCACCTAAAATCTAAAAAAATCAAAATTTCTCATCGTATCGAATCTTGCGGCACATATATAGAGCATTAAATATAGATAAAAAATAACTAATTACATAATTTGCTTGTAATTTGCAAAATGAATTTGTTGAGTGTAGTTAGTCCATGGTTGGACAATAATTATCAAATACAAATGAATGCTACAGTAACAAAATCAAAAAACTTTTTGATCTAAACTAGGCCTCATGTAAAAAAATAACAGCACATTTTCTATACCTAGACGTCTCATGAACAAGTGACACATGGATTGTAGTTTTCCACAACATGCAACAAATGCTTTCAACATGTGCCAACCGACTTACCTGTGAAGCAAACCGTCTCTGAGGATGATCTAGAGCCGTCAGATGCTATGTCGGTTCAGGGGAGGTGGCATCCGCCACAGGATCCTGGCGCTCGCCACTCCTCAGTGGCGCCCGTCACTCCACTTCGCGTCAGGAGCTTCTCAGTGACCTCTATCCTATAAATACCCCCTAGTTCGACTGTATTGAGAGAGCCAATGTAGAGAAAGCTAGTTCGGTCATTTGTGCTTGTGTAGTCCACTCTCTAGTGAGACTAATAGTGAGAGTGAGAGTGAAGAGTGGAGTCTGGAGCTGTAAGAGAGGAGTCTCCTGGAGCCTCTAGTATAGCTCTGGTAATTCCCTCTTTGTAAGTACTTTTGCATTATCTATTTCTACTTTCAGCATTTACTTTGAGTATTTTACTTATTGCATTGAGTGCCTTTACTTATTGCACTAAGTGATATACTTATCGTTTGAGTGCTAGTAGTTCAGTTATAAATAGTTTAGTTGTCTTGTTTACTTCTAGTACGGGTTCTTCGCCGCTAGTCGGTGCTCAAGTTCTTGCGCAGGATTGGAGTAGTATCTTATAGTGTAGGCGTGGTGCTTAGACTATACGTTAACTTGGATTGTGGCTAGGCCTCCGGATAGCTGTGGTAGCGACAGGTGGTGACAGCCATGTTAGCCTATATATTCCACCATGTTGAGCCTAGTTCTTAAAACATAGACCTCATTGTGCGTCGTGCCTAATTAATTCGGGACGCGTACGGTCCGAAATACTAGTTAGGATGCTTGATTGCTAAATTAGATATTGTTGAGCTAGATAGAAATATTGCTTACACACTCTAGGACCTCTCCTATTACGTCTAGGTTGTCTCCAAGTGGTAGTAGCTAGGTTATTACTTAGTCTATAACCCATATCCAACTTATCAGTTAT
>Ga0182004_10004422_pt1 | contig 11329 bp, 11 predicted proteins | sample Sormic07211540_1_FD_120479 | JGI IMG/M metagenome (GOLD analysis project Ga0182004, IMG submission 120479) | Endophyte microbial communities from Sorghum bicolor roots, Mead, Nebraska, USA - 072115-40_1 MetaG | ecosystem: Host-associated > Plants > Roots > Unclassified | place: USA: Nebraska...
GACATGTGGGCCTTTCCTCCATATTTCCTGATAACCCCCTGCAGAAATAGACAAACACCAAAACTCGTGGAATTCTGTCACATAAAACCCTAAGTCTAGGTGTTGGTTGCATTTGGATCCTTTTCTTTGTTTATTTGCTGATTATATTTGATACTTAAGGACCGTCAACACTAGGGATGAGCTCCAAAGAGGCCACAGCCTGAGCCCAAAAGAGGCTCGGTGTGTCCCCACAAGTCATGTCCGAGACCCATGCGGGTGTCGCGTGAGTGGGATCCCATCGAGGGAGGCATCGAGCCCTCGGAACCTATCGAATGGTACTAACATCCACCATGACCGCCCTCGGGTATATTGAGATGTGCCCATAAGGCCGCAAGCCGACCCCTACCGAACGGGACTCAGACATCCACTTGGACTTACCCGTTAGTAGCTCCTTAGGAGCATCGTTACTCACCAACCGAGGGTAGTGCGGTGTCTCCTATCCTTCCTCTGAGCGAAAGGATAAACGAGGGGCATAAACAGAAGTTAGGAAAGTCCTTGATTGACCCTTGCCCATGGGCAGAGGCTCGAGGGCTTCACCTGCACTAGAGAGATGGGCACTGCATGTAAAGAACATGCACCTTGTTCCTCAAAAGCTCCCCTAAGAAGTAAGGAGTTAAAGCCCTTGAAAGAATGAAACCATTCCTCCAAGGGCTCGGGGGCTACACCCGGCGGGTGCGCTCGCACGCACCCTGTGGAAAAGATAACAGCCTCGGTCGAACAACATAACCCTCAAAAGAGCCTCTGAAGGAGTACTCAAACTCCTGCATAGGCTCGGGGGCTACTGTTGGATACCATAAATTGGATACCCTAACCAAGCGGGAAAAGCGGCAAAAAAGGAACTATAGGTCTATAGGGATAAGCAACAAGACCCAAGCCCCGGCCTCGAGTGCAACCAGTGACTCGCCCAAGCCCTAGCCTCGAGCGCAACCAGCGACTCACCCGAGCCCTGGCCTGGAGCGCAACCAGTGACTCGCCCGAGCCCTGACCTCGAGCGCAACCAGTGCCTCGCCCAAGCCTGGGCCTCGAGAGCAACCAGTGCCTCGCCCGAGCCCCGGCCTCGAGCGCAATCACCGCCTCGCCCGAGCCTTGGCCTTGAGCGCAATCAACGCCTCGCCCGAGCTTCGGCATCGACGCCAGGCTTCCCACGCACGATAGTCGTACCGTTGATGCTACGCCGACCATGCTTCCTCCCATACCACGGTAGGATACAAAGCACACTATTTCTCAACTCCCGTCCCTGTAACACCTTACCCATGTCACTATGGGTACGACACGACAGGAAGAAGAATGGGAGGCGTCAACTCACACCACTGTCACCATGCCTAGGCGATTATTGTTCCACTAGTGCAGGACAGAGTATAGGGCCTCGGACGGGATTGCCATTATCCAAACAGGGCTCGGCAACACCTCTAACAGGGATGACCATGCCGCTACCACTACCACAAGGATGTAGAGACCAATCTCCATAGTAGCGACACTATAATTCTCCGGCATATCAAGAGTAGATAGCCAAATTTACACATGTAAAACCCTACCTCCTCTTGTGGCTATAAAAGGGGAGGCAGGGCACCCCACAGAGACAAGGCGACGGCACAACCAGACAACAGCAGACTCACACTCACACCCACACACTCCAAGCCAAGACCTGAGACTTATTCCCTCTCTCGCAGCTAGCTTGTACACCCCTACTACAAGCACTTTCGGGTGCAAGGCAATACAGGTTCTGACTCCTCACTGGACGTAGGGCATCGTTGGCCCGAACCAGTATAAACCCCAGTGTTCTCTTGCATCACCATCTGGGTTAAGGGGCACGCAGACTTATTACTCGTTAGTGCGTGGACCTTGAGTCCGGACACCGACACACAGTTACTACATGGTCCACAGTTTCCAAAAAAACAAGGCATCTTACATAGTTGTGTTTGTGCTTACCTTAAAGGGCAACAGATATCCAACCATCCACCACGATATCGGGCGCAAATGAACGCTAGGGATAGGTACCCTCCCTATGGTGATAGCTATCCCCGTGTAATAATATATATATATATATATATATATATATATATATCAAAAATAACTTCATCACACCTATGTTTTCTATCCCCCACGGTGGATAGCTATACTTAACCCAAAACGGACCAACTGCTCGCTATGTAGCTTTTTTGCCTCTGTTTCATTACTCCTTCTGTCTTCGCATCCAAACAAAGAACGGACCCCCTCCTCTTGGCACCCTAAATAGCCAGCTTGCATGTCAATGTAAAAAATAGAAGTTCATTAGCAATAAGGATCGGGATGGTGCTCCAATGGATACCCGCAGTTCTCCTCTAGTCTAACTTAATAAACTAAATGAAAAAATAAGAAAAGGAATTATCTATTTAGTTTATTAAATTAGACTAAAGAAGAACCATAGATATTTATTTGGAGCACCATCTCCATCCTTAATTAACAACAAGTATTCTTTTTAATTCGTTGGACCCGTTGGGCTGTGTTACTTGGAATGGCTGACAGTACTCGACTTCTTAAGTAGGAGGCCTAGTACTAATTCAATGTTGCCTGCCCATCTTTTCCAACACTAGTACCGGTGCCAAACATAGTGGTCAGTGTAGAGAAAACCAGTTTGTGACATCTATCAGTACATAGGAACACACAAGGCCAGCTAGAATGCGACCACCACATGTGTATGCTGATATAAAAGGCCACGAGTCAAAACCTGCCATCAGCAGAGGGGAGCTGATGGTTGTGTTTGTGCTTACCTTAAAGGGCAACAGATATCCAACCATCCACCATGACATCTGGCCCAAATCAACGCTAGGGATAGGTACCCTCCCTGTGGTGATAGCTATTGCCTGTGTAATAAAATCCACACTATATATATATATGTATATATATAAAAGTACTATTCTACACCTTAGGTGTAGAATACTATTCTACATATAACTGTTATACCAATAAAAATTCAGTACCATTCAGTATTCATGTTTCAGTATTATTCAATATTTTGTGGTCCTGGGTGTTGAACAAGATGATACTGAACACTCTCCAGGTACAATAATGGGCTTATAGCAATGCTAATGCTGATGTGGAGAAAAGAAGATAGGAGAGAGATGATATAGCTTGGCTCTTAGGGCACTCACAATGCAAGATTCTATCATAGAGTCCAAGATAATTAATTACATATTATTTATGGTATTTTGTTGATGTGGCAGCATATTTATTGAAGAAAGAGATAGAAAAAATAAGACTCCAAGTCTTATTTAGACTCTAAGTCCATATTGTTCGAGGTAATAAATAACTTTAGACTCTATGATAAAGTCTGCATTGTGAGTGCCCTTATGCAAGCACCAAGCTGAACACGGATGCATAGGTAGTGGTGGGCCCAAATAGCAAGTGTTGTGGGGAGGAATAGGAAAGAGATGTATGAGACAACTTACTGTATAATTTGACTTTAATCACTTGGCTTATAGTCAAGCACTTGGCTCTATTATTAACCTTGCTCTAATATAGAATTGAACGACCACCAAAGTTTCCATACGAAGATGTAGCATCATCGGCCAAATTGCTCACAATGTTTTGAACCAGGAGGTTGGATCTATACCACTAGTACACAGATGCTCTAAGCTAGCGATGGTAAAAACTTTCCACAGGCAGTTTTAATTATCGTACCCCTGTGTTGTAAACTTGTAGGGCGAGGATTAGAAACCACCTGTGTAAATAGATTAACACAGGCGGTTCCAATAACTGAACCGCATGTGTTAATGCTCCATCACGCCAAGTGACAATATGGCTTTGGCATCTGGACCATCACGCCAAGTGACAACATGGCAAACCTATGACATAAGTGAATTCACATTTCATACCAAGTCCAAGGACAAAAAGAGCATGACACAAAATTGTGGTGTTCGATACGAGGCCATAGACGACGAAAGTGGTGATATCATTACATACTTTGGCTTCATCGAGGACATATGGGAACTAGACTATGGTATATTTTAGATCCCCATGTTTTGATGTCAATGGGTAGAAGATAAACATGTCACAGTGGATAATTATGGGGTCAGAGTTCTTGATCTAAGTAAGGTGGGATATAAAGATGACCCGTGGATCCTTGCTAACCGTGCTACACAGGTGTTCTATGCTGAATAGATCCTTTCTAAGAATGAGAAGAAAACTACTGACAAGTCGAAACATGTAGTTTTTCTAGGAAAGTAACAAACAATAGGAGTTGATGGTGTAGCGGATCTGGAGGATTTTAACCAGTTCAGCGACATGTCCCTCTTTGTGGACGACCATCCTTCGAAGATAAGAAATGTTGAGCGAAGCATCCCACAAAGTTCTTTGCCCTGGGTGCGCCCTGATGGACAAGGAAGAATAGTAACTGTCTAGATTGTATTTGTCATTCATCATCTAAACTCTGGTCATTATGTATCACACAAACTTTATGAAACTATATGTGAGACCTTTGGATTTAGAACTACACTTTCATAACGCTTTGTCAAATGCAAAAATGTGCTATGTATGAAATGTAGATCTTGATGGGTGGAACAAACTTTCTATTCATGACTTTTCGAGTTGAGGCCGTCTAGGGTCTCCAAAATGTGCGTGTAGCCATGAAAGTTTGAAATTTCAAAATCTGAGTGGTCCAAACCCACTCAGATGAAAAGTTGACCATTACACCAAATGTGTATCTTGATAAGGTGGACAAACTTTGTATTCATGACTTTTGTAGCTGAGACCATCTCGAGTCCGATCAAAGTGTCTTTTTAGAAAAATCCAAGATTTGACTTTGTCAAACTAGGTTAGACGAGGCAATAAAAGACCTCAAATGAAAAAAATTTGAATACAAAGGAGCTAGAGCTCATCAAGGTCTACCTTTGATACATAGTCCACTTTTGCATTTGGAAAAGTTTCAGTAAATTCTAGTCACATGTTTTAAAAATCAAGGCTTGACTTGGTCAAACCTAGTCAAACAAGGTACTAAATGACATCAAATGAAAAACTTTTGAATACAAAGGTGTTAGAGATCATCAAGATACACATTCCATATATAGAACATTTTCTGTTTGAGAAAGGGTTGGTAAACTGTGGTCACAAAGTCTTGAATGTCACACTAACTTTATGAACTATATGTGAGACCTTTGATTTAGAACTACACTTTCATAACGCTTTATCAAATACAAAAATGTGCTATGTATGAAATGTAGATCTTGATGAGTGGAACAAACTTTCTATTCATGACTTTTTGGGCCGTCTAGGGTCCTGAAAATGTGCGTGTAGCCGTGAAAATTTGGAATTTTAAAATCTAAGTGGTCCAAACCCTCTCACATGAAAATTTGAGTGCTCAATATACAAATAATATAGAAACAACATAATTATGTTACAAATAAAGAATATAGAAAAATTATATTACAAATAATGTAGAAACAATATAATTATATTATAATATCAACATACAAATAATATATAATATTGAAAATAAAATAGAAATGTACCACAAAAAATATAGATAATATAGAAATTATTTTGTACAAGCGGTTGGCAATGACCACCGCCTGTATAAATACATTTCTACGGGTAGTGGTTAATGCCAACCGCCTGTACAAAAGCATTTCTATAGGCAGTTGGCATTGAGAACCGTTTGTAGAAATGGTTTCTACAGGCGGTTCTCAATGCCAACCTGCCCATATATATTCCACGCCCAGACCCCTCAAAAATTTATAAGTCCGAAGGCGCCATCTCGTTCAAACTCACGCCGGCAGGCTGCCGCGATTTTCTGCCACCGGTCTCTGCCACTGTTCTGCCTCCGCGCCCGACCTCGAGCCCACCATGTATGCCTGCCCCCCTCTCTTCTCCTCGTGTTGTGCGAAACGGAGCGCCACCAGCCACCCCACACGGCCTCCCCGCCGCTGCCACTGGCCGCCCACCACCTCCCCCTCCCTCCCCGCTCCTCGATCATTGTCCTCTCGTCATGCCGCCCCCGATGCGTCCCTTTTCCGGCCCCTTCCATCGTCATAGGCTAGAAACACCCGCTGGTGTCGCTACATGCCGCTTGCGAGCGTGGCCAGGGTGCCACGGCTCGTGTCCCGGCTGCCCGCGACCACCAGCGGTTGCGCGCAGACCCCCTGGAGTCTCCCCGCATCTTTCTCCCACTGCCGGCGAGGTCTCCCTGGCAAAAAAGGCAAAATCCGGCGAGCTCGTTGCTGAAAATTACGACCAAGGACCTTGCCTTCAAATTCGATAGAAGGGAACGGGTTTTCTGTACAGTCATAGACTCGTATGAAAAGTGCCGGTTGGATCTATTTGTAATTGTTTTGTAGAAACTTTGAAAATGCATAGTAATTCATAGACAAATCGTTAAATGGTAAATATAGACTTTTTGGAATCCTTATGAAATTCTCTATGCAGTGAATCTATAGTATGCCATGTTTTAGTTTGAAGTTTTGTCTATAAAAATAGATTTATACAGCTAGGTTTTTAATGCTAGTTGAGATTGTCTTTTTCATATCTTCTGCTATAGAGCTCCAAATGAAGTGAAATATCTGTGGCATACTACTCATGGGATGTTGGTTGTATGGTAAAATTCGCATAATTTTTGGTTGCAGTATAAATGAGTTATGAATTTAACTTGCATAGGGCTTGATAAATGGTTTATAATTATTAAAAATGTAAAAATGGAAAATGTTGTTCGAGTACAATTCTATGATATTGTTGTATCAGTTTTATATCTAATATGGTCATGTGTTTGAAGAAAATATGATTTGTGCATTTATCTTGCTCTCACATGATTAATTGCAATTGTAATTTCTCTTTTTCATAAAGATTGCTATGTTTATTCAAATGCAATGAAATTTGTGCAGTAGACTATGGATAGTATGTAGAAGCTAAGGTAATTTTTGTAGAATTTACTGTATACTTTTGGTATATGCTGTTTAATTCAACTTATTATCCAAATAAATTAAGAAAGACATTAAATAAATTTATTTGGTACTGACCAATATGTTTTCTAGTATTCTAATGTGCAAACTATTGGTAAAGTTCCATGTCATTTGGCTAAGTTCCTTGTCTATGTATATACATGATGCATATGCTAAGTAATTATTATTTCTTGTTATAATGTAATTATTTATAATGCAATGCAATTGTTTATATATATATATATATAATAAATATTTACTTTTAATTTAAGTGTCTATGTATATATATGATGCTTATGCGAGGTTTATGATGCAATTATTTATAAGTCAACTATTTATAAGTCAACGCTTGACTTATTAGCTTTAGGGTTTATGCTTTAGGGTTTAGCACTTAGAGTTTTATATTCATTGTTCATACTATACTATATAGCATTTCTGATAACATATATGCTTTAGAATCTCGTAATGACGACTGCTCCAAGTGAAAATATGGAGCAGGCACAAGGGTCCGGCCCCACAGAGCAGGCACCAGGGTCTAGCCCCACGGTGCAGAAAAAGGGTCCAACCGCACCGAGAAGGCACCAGGGTCCGGCCCCATGGTGCAAGAAAAAGTGTCCGACCGCACGAAGCAAGAAAAAGGGTCCGAGCACACGGAGAAGGAACAAGGGTCCCACAACACGGAGCAGGCAGAAGGGTCACGTGAGTCAACTCCTTCGTACGAGACCTCGGTAAGCGACATTCCTGATCCTCGCATAGAGAGGAACACCCATCGTGAGTACACACGTGACCCCGATTACAACCCAGAGGGAGAAGAGGTGAATTACTCATCCATAATTATATGTTTCTATACTTTTATGCCCCTCGGTATATGTGAAGAATAATACATGTCTTTCTATGAATAGGAGGTGTTATCTCGATTGAAAGAAATGGAGGAAATCCTATCCCAAGAAGAAGTTGCACGTGAAGGTGCACCTGAGCCGACGACGGAGATGACCACCAAGACTGAGAATAAAAGGAAATGAGGTGAAAGAGGATTGAATCAGTTTCCAAAAGTAACCTATAGAGTTACAGATGTCAGTGCGACAGGACAGCCCCTAGCTCCAGAGGAGACCTTACCTAAGTGGCGTAACGCACTTGGTTTCTTAGTCAGGGACCATCTTGACATCACAGTCAGGGAGTGGAAAAATGTGGACAAAGATGAGATCACAAGAATGTGGAACAGACTGCTTATGAGGTTTGTTTTACCTCAGGGTTCAGAAAACCTCATAAAAGAGCACACATTGAAGCAATGGGTGATCATGTTCAGGAATTACAAGTCATATTTTCTTGGCAAAGAAAGGGTTGGACCCAACACAGAGGTATAAAATCTCGGCTGGTCAGTGGGCAGTGTTTCTAGAGCAGAGGAGTTCTGATGACTTCAAAGCTTTGAGCGAAGCCAAATCCAAACTTACAAAAAGGAACAAGTACCACCACTACCTAGGCATAGGTGGTTACTAGCGCAAGCTTGCCCAATAGGAGCATAAGGAAGAAGGGCTGAGGGCTAAGGGTTTGCCGGCGCTCCCTGACTAACTTGGTCGCAGGGGCTCATGGTGGGTTCGTGCTCGGGTACCGACAAAGAAAGCCAAGTCTGACTTGTCATTTGCTGACCCAATGGTCGAAGAGGCTTCGAAGAATATTTTCAAGGTGGCAGCTAAGCAGCAAGCAGGCGAATTTAAGCCACAAAGCGAGAAGGATGTTCTTACTGTTGCTTTGGGTAACCTAGAGCATCCTGGTCATGTACGAGGCATCTCATCCAAGGAAGGATGGAAAGAAGGATTCGAACCAGAGTGGGAAGGAATGTATAGGAAACACGGTCGCTACAAGGAAGAATTGTCTAATTTTTTTGAGGAGGAGGCTAAGAAAGAAGTCGGACAGGTGATGAATAAAATGCTGTCCGATCCTCCTCCTGAGTTGATGTAGCGATTGGCGCTTGTGATGTCTAGCCAATTGAGTGGTCAGCCTCGTCAGATGCAGCTAGTGGTCGCCCCGACAACATCACAACAAGCTCCGGTCGTCCCAAGTAGTGTCGCGTCTACCAGAAACAAGGACCGCTATCCAGTTGACGAGATTGAAAGTCCTGTTTGTTGCTCCTCATAAGGTACTGTCTTAACAATAATCGTATAAGGGAAGTAGCCACAAGACTTGTGATCCCGGGGCGCCAGTTTCATGGTAGCGAAATTCCAGAGGACTACTACAGGGTGGAAGTGCTGACAGTTGTCCAAGGATATGAGGATGACATGCTAGACATTCCTGGTCCTCAGGGTATTGAGAAGCTGGGACAAGCTATCAAGAATTTCATTCTTTGGCCTCGACGGGACGTCCTATTGTATGAGCTACCACAACCGTCGCGCCGAGAAGTACCGCTGACTCAGGAGTCGTCCCTTCCAGATGTCATTAGTACCACATCTCTTCCGAGTCCACCACCCTTTCCGATCTTCGCTCCACCATCCTCACCTATAATGCCTCACCCATCATCCCCGCCACCATCACCTAAACCACAACCTTCGTCAGCACCACCAGAATCTTCCACACCACCACCACCCAAAAATGCCGAGACATCACCACAACCAACCAAAGATGACGAGAAGACAACACCACCACCAAAAAAGTTAAAATTTTTGGTGCCCAAATTGATTTCCCTGTACGAGCCAAAGAAGATGAAGTCTGCTGGTACGACCCTATTTTTGTCAGGAATTGCAATGAGCTGCATGACAAAACTAGTTGACTTGGCTGAGCACGAGAAGAAAGCGAAGAAGTCTAAACCAGCTTTTGTAAATATTAGGCCACCCACTAAAGATGATTATAAATATGTCCCTAAGAAATATGAGCTGGGCAGGCCTCTACTCACTTGGGATAAACTTGGAAAGGTCCCAGCTGGTGTAAAAAGGTTTCATGACTGGTATATGAGAGCATTCTATTGGCATCGACACGATCAGTGTATATATACCAGCAGAAGCATTTAATAGTGATCGTACAAGAGCAATTGTGACCTTCGAGGACATGTGGTTAATGATGAACCACCAAAGACTCGACGTGCAGCTCATAACTGTGTTTGTATTGTCACTCATACAATGCTTTCATATGTTATTATTTATGAGTTGCATTAAACTTTAATACTAACATACAAGTGCATGTTGCAGAATGCAATATGAACTCCAACAAATGCGTTACAGTCCGGATCTAAGTACTAATGCCAGTAAAAGGGTCGCGTATATGAGCCCAATGAGGATATGTGAGGACGAGCACACATTTAGGATCGGAAAAATCACGACTCCTTAAAAGGTTTGGATCCAAAAGAGCGTGAGGACGAAATACAGAAAAGAGAAAAGAACCAAATAGCTCGTTACGACCTCTACCTAGCCATGAGAATGCTAGAGTTTCAAGACAGGGAATTAATATTCGCACCATATAACTTTCGATAAGTGTCAGTTTACATACATCGTATTAATAATTAAAATGCGCACTTTGATCACAAAGTTGATTCTCTCAGGGACCACTGGATCTGCTTAATGATTAATCCCAGGTTTGGACGTGTGCGTGTCCTAGACTCCGCAGACTACGAACCAACAACTTATGCACCATTCATTACTCTCTTAGAACGGTAAGCCGAGTAAAATATGCATACAAATTTTTATAAGAGTTTGATAATAACTTGCAGAATGTTTTCGATATCATAGGGCAAATAGGTATTATAAGATTAAAGGGAAAAAGTGTGAGTCAGGAATACAGGGGCAGCTTTGAGATTCTTTTATAAGTGGCCGGTACGTATGAAAGTTTACCAAGTTATTCTCGCTATATACATAGAATACACATAGGACGATGTTGCAACTCACAAATATGCTCTTTTTCTTTATATAGTGCCACAAGCAACCACCCGGATCGGTCCACTGTGGATTCTACGTTTGTGAGTTCATGAGAGAGGGCGGAAGATATATCACTAACCCTTATAAGGTAATTAATGCTCTAAGTAATTAAGGTTGTGTGATTAAGGTTGATAATTATGTATTATGAACTTTAGATATATGATGTTTTCTAACTTGCTATGCAACAAAAAGACTTTGAAAAGGCGAAGAGCATGAGTGAAGCCACTTTATATAACATAGTTGAGGACCTCTGTAAATTCATCTTGAGAGAACTCATTTCCAGCGAAGGGAAATATCATGATCGGACGAGCACCCTAGCAAAGCCTGAATACAGAGCGCTAAGGGAGATTATTACTAGGCTAAAGCTAACTCGATCTAGTTATTAGAGCAGAGGTTTCAGAGGTGAAACCTCTGATGCATGTAAACAGAAAAAACTTGATGTGTGATCATGTTTGTAATTAATGTAACCTTATGTATAAA
>Ga0182004_10004423_pt1 | contig 11329 bp, 6 predicted proteins | sample Sormic07211540_1_FD_120479 | JGI IMG/M metagenome (GOLD analysis project Ga0182004, IMG submission 120479) | Endophyte microbial communities from Sorghum bicolor roots, Mead, Nebraska, USA - 072115-40_1 MetaG | ecosystem: Host-associated > Plants > Roots > Unclassified | place: USA: Nebraska...
ATGGCCAAAAGCGAATTACCGTGCCTCCGGAGACGAGCGTGAGCAGCAACGACGCGACGACGGCGCCGAGCAGCTGCGCGAGCCAGTAGACCGCGGCACGCCCGAAGGAGATGCGTCGGCCCACGAGCAGGCCGAACGTGACCGCCGGGTTGACGTGCCCACCCGACGCGTTGCTCGCCACCGCCACCGCGGCTACCAGCGCCAGCGCGTGCGCGATGGCCACCGCGAGCAGGCCGCCCGGCGTCGCCGTGTCCTTGTACAGCTTCCCTGCAAATCAGACGAACGAAAAAAAAACGTCAAGCACCACACACTTCAGAAACAGCACAGAATGCATGCGCTGCCGCGGCGTGCGTGCGTGCATGTAAGTGTCCTAAAAGTTGCTTGTTTGCATGTGTGATGAGGGTCGCGTACAGAGGCCGTAGACGGAGCCTTCAGCGGCGAACACGAACATGGCCGTGGCGACGAACTCCGCCACCGCCGCGCGGGTGGCGTCCGGCAGGAGCGGCCTCGTCCCGGCGGTGTCGGAACGGCGCGGCGGGTGGCGACCTGGCAGCATGGTCGATGCTTGACGAGACGATACTGCCTGCCTTTTTTCCGGAAGCTCTGAATCTGATTTCTGCAGTGTTCGAATGTCACTCTGCTTTCCGGTGCCGGAAATGTTAGCTGGGGTGCTCTTTGCAGTGCGAGTCTGCGAGACGCAGCTCCGGAGGGGACAGGTGGACAGGGGCAAGGGACACGTGGGGGGAGAGAGAGAGATCCACGTCTGGCCGTTTGGGCGATCCACGGTGTTGAGTGCTGACTGCTGACAAGCTCCCAGATCAGCGAGCGACTCGTTCTCCTGGGCCCAGAAAGAGCTACACAGGCCCACATGAAATCAGGTCCAAGTCCAAACAACCCTGTCGAAAGGGGAAAATCAACACCGCCTATTGCAATCCTAAATCGGCATTGATTAACTACAGCAATATCACTGCCGGTTGGCCCTAAGAACCGGCAGTGTTTAACACGAACCGACAGTGAAGGTTGCTACCGCTGCCGGATTTTTAGAACCGCAGCCTGCTTGGTACTGCCGATTCAAATTTCGGCAATGAATGAGGGGTTTGAACCAGTAGTGATGCCTTGATCTAAGGTAGTGATTATGCTCACAGCAAACATCACCGAACAAACACGGCACATACAACATATTTATGGTCCTCTAATATAGTAGTAGTCTTGCAACTCATGATACAGACAGACAGATCGTTTTTGAGGGAGTACTATTTACAGTTGACAGTTGCATGCGATCAGTGCGGGAGCACCCCACCGATGCTTCAAGGCATAGAGTCTTCCTCATCAGGGGACTTGGTGGAAATCCGTGGATCATGTCGGTACTTGTACCTATTGGCCCAGTAGAGGTAATTGAGCCAGCCAAGAAATGACACGGCCGTGACAACCCAGTAGAACAGATCAAGGTGGCTGCTGTTGAGGTCCTTCCCCTCCAGCCACCCAGGGGCGCTGCTGCTGTGGGTGACCCTGTTCACCAGCCTCACCAGCAGCGTGCCCAGCAGCGAGGCCATCCCGGCCTGGCACCAGAAGAACGCCACGCCGATGGACTTCATGCCGTCGGGCGCCTCGGCGGTGAAGAACTCGAGCAGCCCCGCGAAGGCGGTGGTGTCCTCCACGCCGATCAGGAAGAACTGCGGCGCCAGCCAGAAGAGGGAGATGTGGCCGCCGGCCGCCGCCACCGTGTCCTTCCTCTTCCTCTCGACGACCGCCGCGACGGCCGGGGCGACGGACGCGGCCAGGAAGCCCACGGCGACGCGCTGCAGCTGCGTGATGCCTCCCGTGTAGCCCGTGCGCCGCCGCAGCAGCGGCACGAGGAGCCGGTCGTAGGCCACCAGCATCAGCGTCTGGAAGATGGAGGGGATGATGAAGAGCATCGCGGGGTACACGTGCACCTTCCCCAGCTTCGTGTTCGTCGTCGCGCCCTGCTGGACGGTGAACGCGATTAGCAGAGAGCTCGATACGTGGGCCACCGTTGCGCTGAAGACGAGGGGCAGCATGCGTAGAACGATCTTGGTCTCCTCTACTTTTGCCGCGCTGCAGACCGACCAAGGTCCATCTCCTTCTCCTTCTCCTCCTCCGGTGTTGGTCTCCACACAGGCTTTGTCCAGAAATCTGGTACACCACGCATGGAATAAAACTTTAGCTGCGCATGCATGCGTAGACCATGTGGACCATAGAAAAACTGAACTCTCTGCAGTATTATGCAGGCTTTCATTTCAATATATCATCAAAGAATTCAGATCGATAGCTATTTTACTAAACTCTGCAATATTAAGGATAGCTGGTGTACGTAGTTTTCTTGTTGAAATAAGTTGAAACTTCCAACTAAGAAAAGAACTTACTTTAGGCTGTTATTAGTAGTAGGAGTATGACATGGCACTTGTTGAGAATCCGCTCCATAGCTATTTTGCTGTGTTTCCTCCATCTTCTTCTCAGGAATCTGAAGCTTCCTGTTTTTGAACGCCACAACAAAAACCTGGGAGGAAGTAGACAGTATCGATGATGAGTCTGAATGTCTGACATATATTTGCAAACCAGTTACTACACGGTCTTGAATCAAACGAGAGATAGCATGTCCAATCCAAGTATCCAACCAACCTGCAGGACTCTGGTTAGGGCGCTGCCTTGAGGCACACGGTTGCGGTACAAAGGGAGGCCAGCGGCAGAAACTAGCAACGCAACGAGGATCAAGAGGGCGCTCAAGCCAAACCCAATGTCCCATCCTCTGGTGTCCTCGAGCCACACGACGAGGATCAGGCCGGCGACGGACCCGATGGACAGGCAGAAGGTGAACCAGTTGAAGAAGCTCGACTGCTGCCGAGCCTCCGAGGGGTTGTCGCCGTCGAACTGATCGGAGCCCAGGGCAGGTATGCAGGCGCGCATGACGCCTTCGCCGAGAGCGATGGTGTACAGGGATGTGTACAGCATCGCGGACCTCCAGCCGTCGACCTGCCTGCAGCTGCTGCTTCCGCTTGTTGCGTCTGCTGCTGCTTCGGAGGGGTTGCAGGGTGCCGGATGGAGCCAAGGGAAGTGGGATTGCAGAGTGAGCAATCCGTAGCCCTTCGTTCAGAAATGCATTCATGGATCGATGTTTAGTTAGTTAACATCAGAACAGGAATAACGTAGTCATTATTAATCTCCAAAACTGGAAACAATTGGCGAGAAAGGACGCCTAATCACTAGTGGTACATGTAGTAGTAAAAATAAAAGTGGATGGTGGAAAATACCAAAATCACTAGTGGCACAGAGAGTAGCATAGTTCTGGCACAAGTGATATAGGAGTCCGAGAGGAAACCTCCCAATAGAGCAAATCCGCACATGGCACCAATAAAGTTGGTTAACGTGGTTGAAGCATCAGACACTCCCATATGCATTACTTCACGGAGATACGTTGTCATATTTTGAAGGTTCGGCACGTGCACCAAAAAATTCACTACAATGAGAACTGTAGAAAAAAGAAAACAAAACGTAGGCACGACCATGAATATGTATTACATTATTATCTAATAATACGCTGAGAATAATCGATCAGACAGACGCACACACAAAAACCAATCAAACTAGATCGACTCCATTTAATTTGACGCCGGAGGCGCATGCAGGCAAAAAGAAAGAAAAACTTACAATAAAGATACCATGCAGCTCGGACTCCACCATGAACCTTTGTGTTGATGGGTTTCCCCTTCCAGTCCACTAAGCCCTCACACGCCATGGCAGTCGCTAGGTTAGCTCGCTATACTGTGTACACTCACGGCTTGTGTTCTGCTAGTGCGGGCTCACGCTCTATCGTCCGGCCAAAACACGTACAGGATTTATATAGAAGATGCAAAACCAAAATAAATATGGGATGGGCCTCACATGTCGGCGTAAACGAAACGCAGCAATGCTTTGGCAGCAGAACGTACGGCGGAAGTGCACAAGATACTAAATCAATGGTTCTGCTTATCTGCTAAATTTATCAATCATTTATTAATGTTTTCGTCTCACGTGGCCATTCAACAGCACGCACCACTACTCCTGCTCTCCACTGTTCCCACCTCCTCCATAACCATAATCGCAGCCCATAGATCCACTACATAAAAAAGAACAAATGCTCTCAGCCACCGTGTTTGGTGCTCCCTCATCCGTCGTCATCGCTCGTCTGTGTGACAGCGTTGACAGGAGGGAGTGAGGGGACACGATGGGGAGTAGGTTGTTGCCTTGTTGGGCTATCGAGTGTTGCTTGCGTACTTCCGTATTGGGCTTGGGCTTTGGGCCATATCCTTTTGTCCACGAAATCCAGCAACCGCCGAGGCTCTAGGCTAGTCTTAATGGTAAGTTTTATAGTGTTGTTCGTAAAACTATCATGTTATATAAAATAAAATAAAATTTGGACGAAATACCTAGTTTCAATGGTGAGTTTTATTTTATAATTTTAGAAAACATTTAATTTCATGATTTATAGATAGTTGGTATCTGTGCCAAAAGAGTTTTATCTAAGTAAAACTCATTTTTTCCCTCTCTTTATAAATACATTGTCATATCATAAAAAATGTATATATGATACTCTATTTAATGTAAATAAAACTCATTTAAAACTCTTATTGAGAGTGGCCTTAGAGCCTTCTTCTTCGTCGAATCGTCGCGCTGGAGGATAGGTCGGGAGGAAGAAGCTTGGAGTCCTCGCTTGCAGTAGGTGGGGCAGCTGCCTCACACCCTACCTTTTTTGCTTAGGCTGATATCTGTCAGTCATTCAGCAGTATTTTTCTCTCATAATAAATCAGTCAATAGTACTTTTTGTTATGACTTATGAGCCAAACGGAGAAAGAGTTTAAAAATGCTTACGGTAGTACCCATGCATGCTTATCATTGTTCAGAACCAGCCCAATAAAACTTGGCTATAAGCCAAAACAAGTCATACAATAACTAGTCTTCTCTTTTAGTCTAAATAGTATTCTATATTTATACTGGGACCACTTGCTAGTATCATATAGTATCTCTCATAGTCTGCAAAAGTGAAAGAAGAGCATTGGTTTCAATGATGAGCTCGGCGATGGAAGGAGCGCCAAGCTGCACACACTGTCTCCTCCATCATATGCATGGTGCTAACGTGGTGGTCGTTTACCTGGTTATGATACCTGGCCTTATGCTAGCGACTCTGGCCTATCCCCAATGTTAGCCATAATAACCCCATTTTCAATCCAAAACCTAGTCTTAAGATCCACTATGCACGGACGAAGAGAAAGAGTATAGCTGATCTTCGTCCAAGAGAAAGTTTAAGTAAGAACACTTGCATGATTTAGATCAAATTCCTCATTGTCCCTAATAACGTACTCTACTTATTTGAAATCTCGTACGTGCAATCCTATAACACTGTTGTGACGAGATAGTACTATAATCAAGTTATTTTATACAAAACAGATGGTTTTGGGAGGGAATTTGGTCCCCCGCATAGCAAATAATAGATATAATAATCATATCAAAGTGTAGTACACACTGTATTCCTTTGAGTCTGTCCCCGCCATCAGTTGACATCCCATTGAGATTGAGCACCTCTGCCTTCGACAGCCTGCGCGTGGAGCACTGCCGCCATGACAGAAATGGACACAGCTTGCACGCGTGGACATGAAACGTGAGTGGAGCAGCAGCTCGGAATTGGGAGCACCGAATGAGGTAGCCAGATAGGGGCGAAGACGACGTATCGTCATTCCGCATATATTGGCCAACTTGGTGGCAGTGCCGCGGGGCCGCCCGTCGTCGTGAATAGCTGCCGCCGATACACTCGACAGCTGATCAGAGGCAAGCATGGCATAATATGAAATCCAAAGTCCAAACAGCATCGGGTGTGGGTAGGCTAGGGCCTAGCCCATACGAGATTTAGATGGGTGATAAGCCACTGTTGACTGATTCGGAGAAAATAACATTATTGAATAATTGATAGATTCAGTAGATAAGCTCAAGTAAACAGGTTAACTAGTGCCTACAATACCTTATTGTAATCCAGTTCATGGCTAATATATAAAGCTCTGGCTTTTCCAAGAAAAAAATACAGGATCTAGATGAAAATTAATTAATTAAGTGGAGCTTTGTATTAAGACTCATACTATTTTCTAAAAGAGGCGCACAGGAGCAGTTCTCATAAATCCTTCAACTTTCAAAACCGTTCAAGTTAACTCCATGCTCCGGTTAGAAGTGACTTCCAAGATGGTTTTGTTATTTTTAATTAAAAAAAGAAGTGACTTCCAAGATGATTTTGTCATTTTTAATTAAAAAATCCTAGTATATACTACTTAATAAGGTTTTTAGACAACAAAAGATATCTCTAAACTTCTAAATGTTCAAGAAAAATCCTATAGATAGATTGCGACAAAAGAATCTAAATAAAATATATAGTCATGCTAAAATCATATCTAGAAGCTTCTAGAAATTAGAGTTATCTCTAAGAAAATACCCAAGAAAATCTGAAAAAATAATAAAACAATCAATATCCAAACGCATTTTGGACACCCCCACAAAACAAAAATGTGAGACAGAACCAACATGAATCCAAATACATTAATGTTGAATGCATTCATTGTAGTTGCATCTCATTTTTTGTTTTTATTGTGGGAAGATTTCAAAACATAGTTAGACACTGATTTGAATGCCTTTCAAATTTTTTCTAATTTTTATGGATATTCTATTATTTTTTAGATTCTAAAACTAATTTCTTCAAGATTTTAGTTATATTTTTCATGAGATGTAGAGATTTGATTTGGATCTATCATGTCCTAATCTGTTTCTAGATTTTTTTTTTCCACAGAATTTTAAGCATAGAGCTTTTTTGTGGTTTAGAAAAGTTATCAGACATCTTTTTTAAGATTTTTTTTAAAAATGACAAAACAACCTTAAAACCACTTGTAACTACAATTAAAAAAAAGTTTAAACAATTTTAAGAATAGAAGGAATCAGTTTGTCTAGTTTTAGAGTTTGAGGAGAAAATTTAGAGTACCCATTGCACTCAAGTTTAGAGCATCTCAAGTAACAACTTAATTATAGGAGGTAGGATTGGACTTTTGGTTTTGGAGATGCACCGAGGGCTTCTTTGGTCCACACACTAGCGGCTAACAGGCAACTCGGAGCATGTCAAATAGTTCAAAGAAAAAGCAATTGGTATATATCAATTAGTCTTTGAAGTAACTACAAAAAAATTAAAAGCATTTTTATTGGCTCCTCCAACCATTTTCAAGAACTCACTATTTATTCTTTCTCACATCCTTCCAACTATAGATTAGCCAATCAATACTTGCGTATATATTTCTACACGATTGGGTAGATTTTTACAAGTGCAGAAAGATTGGGAGTTGAAATAGGGAGTTTTCAGATAACAGTTTTTTTTCAATCTTGCCAAAAAATAATAATTCGGAGTGGGTTTTTGGAAAGACAAAAATCTGAAACCGAGCTCAAACAGGCCCATAAGCGTAGTGAAACAAGAATCGCTTTAACCATAATATGAGCAAGAGCAAACGACAACACGGTGGCTATACATACCTTGGAATGCCACGAGCATAAATGTTGAATCTTCATCCTTTAATTAGTAGAGAATTTCACACAAACGCATTTTGTAGAAGTACATCGTTAAATGAATCATGAGAAAACAGAGTAGATATAAATATTATTCCCGTGTTCTATAAACTCACTGCTGCCAGACGTTACTAGCCTAATAGAGAGGCAATTTACAAAACCTCCAGGCTCGAGCCGGAGTATCCTGTGCTCATGAAAAACTAAACGAAAAGGTTGGAGAAACTCACATCAAGCTAAAATTGCAACACTATCAACGAAGATGTTTAGCATTATTTCATCACCATAACTCAAGACGATGATGAGGGACCTTGTTCTATGTCTAGATCGTCAACCATCTTCTGTATAGATTCGATATCACCTGTTGCTGAGAGGGTGTGAATCCGCAGGCTGTCTGCATCCTCACTGCTCACAAGTCACAAGAAAACAGAAAACAATGAAATGGACATGACCAAAAAAAATGTTGAGGTACAAAGAAAACAAGGATTCCACATATCTTAAAAATATAGACATACTCTGTAACTCCAAAGATTTCTTTGACTACAAGTGAGCTGTCCCGTGAACAGAACTCCGGAAGCTGGATAGAGATTCACAAACAATTTACATTAAGATCTGATTACTCATGGTAAATTTTATGCAGGCTAATAATCAGTATCAAACCATATAATAAAACGACCAATCAGAATAAGATGGTTCATCTAACCAAGCACTCTTTAATGACTTCCACATAAAGTGAACCATCAAACCTTTTCTATTTTTGGTTACAGCCCAAGCAGTTCATTTCAAAGTACAGGATCAAGATCTGGGCTTAAGGCCAACAGATTTAGAATCACGAAATCCGTAATAAAATGGAGAATCAACAACTTACTTCTGATAAGTATAGGATTTTTCCAAACAGTGCTTGTACAGCAAGCTTCCGCTTAAAACCTTGTTCTGTAAAACCAGATAAGTCCATAACTACTGGCCCTGCAATATTTTAAATACAAGAATATCTGGAGTAAATGTGACATACAGACACAATAAATTCAAAGATCCAGTAAATTCAAAATAATAGGAAATAAATAAAATTACAATTTAGAGGCCACCACTCGTCTCACATCACAATTAGTGTATGGTACATCCCATAACAGAGAGTGGGTTTGAAGGGGACCAGTTGGCAGAGGATAGGAAATAATTACAGGGTTTGAAGGGGACCAGTTTGCAGAGGATAGAAAATAACTACGAATTTGTAGAAATAACATGCATCCAGAGGTGTTTTATGGTCACCCCAACAACTATGCACTTTTGATTGATTCTTTGGACACACTTTGCAGGACTTAAAATCAGAACATTGCATCTGATAACGACAGAGCATAACAACGTTATCAATTTTCCATCAGTGCATAACAAAGAACGTTAGTTGATAATAATATGGAGAACAGCTATGCACATATTCTAAAAACAAAATGAGGGTCCAATCTAAAAATTTGTTGATTAAGTGGAATGGAAGATGAAAAATGGTTGGTATTACTAAGTTTCACAAAGAAAGATCAGCATAAAGGCCCACAAACTTCATTTGAAGGGGAGCAACAAAAAGAAATAGTTGATTTGCACAAGAAAGCAGCCAGAGCTGAGATTCTGGAAATATCTTGTGCTCACTCTAATATTTGAATAAGCAGCACTAGTTATACCTTTTTCCCGGACAATTCGTCTTGAAATCTCATTCAAAATTTCAGCAACTTCCGCATCTTCCAGCATTGATGCCTTCCTAAGATGTATGAGATCCACGACCACATCAGGATTGAACTGTTTTTCATTCAGTGTGTAACGGATGTACTTCCTTACTACATCATCCATGTCAAATCCTGTCTGGGCACACATAAAGTATTTATGAGTCTGTTGTTATTTGCGATGGAAAGAATTTCCAGTAGCAAGACAACCATTAAATAATTCGTCCTTAGCAATACATATAGACATGTCAGTGTAATGAAATACCAGTTTGCAAACAACATTATTGTTCTGGCCTATGCAGAATAATGTCTAATAGGTTTCGACACCAGTTAACAATAGCATCAACTCACTAACTCTACTGATAGCTAGTAACATTTTGATTTGAGCAGAACCAACACTGAAATAAGCAAGTATATCCAACCTACCATTAGTTCAATATCATTTCCCTAAACAAGTTTTTCAAATAAAAAAAATAAAATCAATGGATGAATAGGCAACACACCTTTTGCATTAGGTCCTGAAGAGCAGGATAATCTATTGCCTCCCTGCCTTTCTGAAACAGTTCATCTAGTGACTTCAATAAGAATATATTCTTACCCACCTGCAGAGGAATACTTCTTTACTATTAAGTGCCAACAAAACTTAGACACCAAATAGTTCTAGATTGCAATCCATTTGCAAGAAAATGGCATGCAAAGGAAAAACAATGGGCAAACTTAGGATAACATCAAGCTTGCATCCATTTTCGAAAAACATCAGGCTTGCAATAAAAAAAGGGCAAGCTCAAATTTTCTTTAGCACCTCTACATGTTTAAAAAGGTATCTAGTTGATGATCTATGTAGTAGTAAATTTATAAAATGTTGTAAAACTGAAATTGCAGGCTATTTTTAGTTTAGTTTAAGAAAGGCTGTAAAATGGTTTGTTTAACATGATTCCAATATGCTATACAGTAATATACGCAGATAGATAAATTCGCAAACACAAATTAGCTGCTGAAGGAAGGGATGTAATTTATCATTTCCCATCACCCTGACAAAGCAAACCCCTCTAAACAGCAAATCCAGTGGAGCTAGACCCTGCAAATCTATGTTCCAAAATATATCTAGTAATTCGCAGGGCTAATACAGTTATGACGGAAAACAAATGTATTCAAATACCGCGGAACGCGAATATGCGATGAGATTCCGCTCACAGAACCACTGCAAATTTTTCATGATGCCAACACCTACCCTTCGCTTCTTCTTAGTGCGCGGGGAGGTGAACCTGCGCACGGTGCGGACGACCGCGAGCACAAAGGAAACCCCGACGTAGGCGAGCGGAACCGCGAGAAGCCACGGAACAGGGCTAGAGCCGACGCGGGGCCCAGGGATGGCCTGTGTGACGGTGCCGGTGAACTCCACGAGGTCCAGCGCCTTGTCCTGGATCCACGGCATCTCCTCCTCGACCTCCTCCACCTCTTCCTCCACTTCCCGCTTCGGGACCGCGCTGGGATTCGCGGGCTGATGCGAGGCGGCGGCAACAGGGGCCCGGCTGCCGGCGCGCTTGGCGCAGACGACGAGAAGCGGCACCGGTCGCCGGGGCGCTGTACGGGCGGGGGTGGTTAGGCTGAACGGGCAGCGATGGAGGCGAACGCCGCCGCTGGCCATCGAGGCGGCGAGCGGATGGAAGAAAGAGGTGGTCGCCATGGAGGTGGCGCTGGGATTAGGGCTTATCGTGGTACGCGGTTCAGGTGGAAGAAGTTCACCGGCACCGGAAAGGTTCGGAGGAAGAGGACGACTGAACGAGCAGGGAATATGGGCCGAGCGGCCCAGTAAGGAACAGCTGCTCTGTTTTTTTTTTCCCTTTTAGTCTTAGAACTCTTTTTCCTTTTTGTCGAACGGTCTGCCGTGTAAGGCTCGATATGGAGCCAGAAAGCCGGCTCGGCTGGCTCGGCTCCTTATTAAGCTCACGTCAGGTAAAAAAAGTATATAAACTATAATATTTATAATTATTGAAAGCTTAATAACAATAATAATAATAATAATAATAATAATAATA
>Ga0182004_10004424_pt1 | contig 11328 bp, 3 predicted proteins | sample Sormic07211540_1_FD_120479 | JGI IMG/M metagenome (GOLD analysis project Ga0182004, IMG submission 120479) | Endophyte microbial communities from Sorghum bicolor roots, Mead, Nebraska, USA - 072115-40_1 MetaG | ecosystem: Host-associated > Plants > Roots > Unclassified | place: USA: Nebraska...
CTGCGTCAACACCAACATGGCACAACGACCTTGGCGCCTAATTGGGCTGGCGCCGAGATGTGTGACCTTGGCGGCAATTACAACGGCGCTGAGCAGAGGGTCTAGATTTTGAAAGCATACCTACCGGGACAGATTTATGAAAATCTTTTAAAAAAAAAGAAGCAAAAAAACAAAAAAAAAATGCCAGACATGCGGTGGCTCTTTGGCACGCCTGCGTGACACCCCTCCCTTCATGCACGCCGACAAGGAGACAGAAAAAGCCTTGGTGAGAGAAAGGGGATGACATGGGCCCACATGTATGAGTGAGGGAGAGGGCAGTCGTTGCGGTATTTTGGGTAATGTGAAAATACAACAATCTGGTTCCCATCTTGTTTCAAAGGTAGAAAATGGCATGGATCAAGTATAGAAACAATTGTATTGGCAAGTTTCCAAATACATGAATAGTAATAAGTGTGAAAATTATAATGGCATGGATCAAATAAACCCCAAAAATATTGTTAGTATTGTAATAATAAAGAAAACCAAAACGGTTCGGACTGGGCTTGTCCCCTCAACACTATCGTCATGGGTAGCGCACACAGCATGATGTGCTCGATCATTCTGAGCTCCCACATCATGTGCATGCTGCATGGTCGATGCGCTGCACACAGTTAGCTGTGGGACTGTGCATGCACGCGTGGTTGGTGGCGATCCAGCATCCCATAAATACCTGCGAACCGCCGTGTGTTCTGCCTCAAGCAGGAGCACATACAGCTAGCTAGCTCATCGGGTGATCGATCAGTGAGCTCTCTCTTTGGCCTAGCTAGCTGCTAGCAGTGCAGGTAGCCAATCAAAGCAGAAGAACTCGATCGATCGATCATCACGATCGCTGCTAGCTAGCTAGCTGCTCGCTCTCACACTAGCTACGTGTTTTTGTTAATTTGATATATATATATAATGGCGACAATGGAGGTAGAGGCCGCGGCCGCCACGGTGCTGGCCGCGCCCTTGCTGTCCTCCTCCGCGATCCTCAAACTGCTGCTATTCGTAGTGACGCTCTCGTACCTGGCCCGAGCCCTGAGGCGGCCACGCAAAAGCACCACCAAGTGCAGCAGCACAACGTGCGCCTCGCCCCCGGCCGGCGTTGGCAACCCGCCGCTCCCACCGGGTCCCGTGCCGTGGCCCGTCGTCGGCAACCTGCCGGAGATGCTGCTGAACAAGCCGGCATTCCGCTGGATCCACCAGATGATGCGCGAGATGGGCACGGACATCGCCTGCGTCAAGCTTGGCGGCGTCCACGTCGTGTCCATCACCTGCCCGGAGATCGCGCGGGAGGTGCTCCGGAAGCAGGACGCCAACTTCATATCCCGCCCGCTCACCTTCGCCTCCGAGACGTTCAGCGGCGGGTACCGGAACGCCGTGCTCTCGCCCTACGGCGACCAGTGGAAGAAGATGCGCCGCGTCCTCACCTCCGAGATCATCTGCCCGTCCCGCCACGCCTGGCTCCACGACAAGCGCACCGACGAGGCCGACAACCTCACCCGCTACGTCTACAACCTCGCCACCAAAGCCGCCACCGGCGACGTCGCCGTCGACGTCAGGCACGTCGCTCGTCACTATTGCGGCAACGTTATCCGCCGCCTCATGTTCAACAGGCGCTACTTCGGCGAGCCCCAGGCTGACGGCGGTCCGGGGCCGATGGAGGTGCTGCATATGGACGCCGTGTTCACCTCCCTCGGCCTCCTCTACGCCTTCTGCGTCTCCGACTACCTCCCCTGGCTGCGGGGCCTCGACCTCGACGGCCACGAGAAGATCGTCAAGGAGGCTAACGTGGCGGTGAACAGGCTCCACGACACGGTCATCGACGACCGGTGGAGGCAGTGGAAGAGCGGCGAGCGGCAGGAGATGGAGGACTTCCTGGATGTGCTCATCACTCTCAAGGACGCCCAGGGCAACCCGCTGCTGACCATCGAGGAGGTCAAAGCGCAGTCACAGGTAATTAATTAAAGTAATCCGTAATTGATGAGTACATATATACATGTATACATCTACATGAAATAGTAACTCATACATATCGATCGTATATACGCAGGACATCACGTTCGCGGCGGTGGACAACCCGTCGAACGCCGTGGAGTGGGCGCTGGCAGAGATGGTGAACAACCCGGAGGTGATGGCGAAGGCGATGGAGGAGCTGGACCGCGTCGTCGGACGGGAGAGGCTAGTGCAGGAGTCGGACATTCCGAAGCTCAACTACGTGAAGGCCTGCATCCGGGAGGCTTTCCGTCTGCACCCGGTGGCGCCCTTCAACGTGCCCCACGTCGCGCTCGCCGACACCACCATCGCCGGCTACCGCGTTCCCAAGGGCAGCCACGTGATCCTGAGCCGCACGGGGCTGGGCCGCAACCCGCGCGTGTGGGACGAGCCCCTGCGCTTCTACCCGGACCGACACCTCGCCACCGCCGCGTCCGACGTCGCGCTCACCGAGAACGACCTGCGGTTCATCTCCTTCAGCACCGGCCGCCGCGGCTGCATCGCCGCGTCGCTCGGCACCGCCATGAGCGTCATGCTCTTCGGAAGGCTCCTGCAGGGGTTCACCTGGAGCAAGCCCGCCGGGGTGGAGGCCGTGGACCTCAGCGAGTCCAAGAGCGACACCTTCATGGCCACCCCGCTGGTGCTGCACGCTGAGCCCAGGCTGCCGGCGCACCTCTACCCGTCCATCTCCATCTGATTAAACGTACGGCCGGTCGTCATTATATTGTATGCATATAATTAAAGACGAGCGAGCCTGCTGGTCACACTTGCATTGCATGTATCATCAGCAGGGGGGCTATGCAATAAGTTTTTTTTTCCGCGCTTGATTTCGTGGTGCTGTGCGTATTCTGCGCACACCGACTGTACGTACGACGGCGTTCAGCTTTGTATTGTACCGAGTTAAAAAGTATTATTATTATTATCATCGACAATAATAATAATTGGAGCTTAATTTGCTTGAGTGTATCTATTTATCTGTCTATCCACCCGTACATGGTTTTTTGTTTTGTTTTTTTTCAAGTCATGTCTATTGACCGAAATTTGACGGGGAAATATGTATGCTCTCAATTTCATACCATTAGATGTTCTAGAGAGAAATCACGCTCAGCACCTTTGTTATGGTGTCATTTTAGGATTAAATCCTGCGCCTGAGAATGAGTGAACAAATTAATAGACTATCTAGCGGCACCGCTTTTAGAGTACATTTTAAAATACAGTTAAGAAGTACCTAGGGTTCTCCTCTCTATTAGAGACGCTAGAAATAGAACCACGTCTGAAGAAATGATGCCTAAGAGCACCTCCAAGAGCCTTTGCAAATCTCACTCTCTAACTCATCATTTAGAAAACTATTTTCATAAAAATCGCTTTCTATATTCTATTATTCTCCAACAACTTTTCTATCTCTCTCGTGTGCACTCTAGAGAGAGCCATTCTCATTTTCTGTTTTTGGCTAATGAAAAATCTGGAATAGAAAATGGCTATATTTGTATAACCATTTAGAGCATCTTAAAGAGATTAGCCAAATCATTTTCTAAAGGTATATTTTGCTATTGTTGAAGAAAAACGTCTCTAACAGGATCTGTAAATGGCTCTTCAAATTTAGAAACTCTCCATGCCACCTTATTCGCTCTCTTACGTACTTTTAGATAGCCTACCTCACTAGTCATCTTTTATAGAGTCTGCTGGAGTACTCTAATGTCTTTTTATCATTTGTCAAAAAAAGTCTTTTTATCAAATTTATTTTAGAGAGTAGCTAAATCATTAAATTTGGCTAGCCTTTTTGGCTAATCTCTTGGAGATGCTCTTAGACAAGGTGTTAGAGTAGTTTTTCACCAAAATATATATTCCTAGCATTTAGAAAGGATTTATAGAGTCTCTCGGAGTCTCTGTATATGCTAGACATGCATATTTTATTTTATGTATTATAATTATTTCTATAATAACTTGTATTATTATTTTCATGTAGATTTGAGGAATATTTTAAATTGTGTTTTGTAATACTAGAGTTAGTCAGTTTAAAAAACAAATTAAATTATAATTTTACGTTATATCTCGTAATGGCATATACGGGTAATAAGTTAGATGCAAACATGGGATCTTGACACACTATGCAGCTACCTACAAAAGTCTATGCGGTGTAGGTAGAGGTGTTCCCTGCTATCGGACCTGAATCAAGGTACTGTATACGTACACGAGATTCACTTCTTCCCTAGAGGAGCCCGATCCGCAATTCCGCAAGAGCCATCTCTTTCTGTGTCAATCCTGCCGGACGGGCCGGCCACACATGCCAAGGATCCTCGTATCGGAGTCGGAGGAGGGGGATCGGGTACTGCTCACGCTCAGGTGTCGGTGAGCAAGAAGCAGAAAGAGTCTAGAGAGCATCACTACCCACCTACACTCTATTCACTACATCACAAACTTTAATGAGCGACTAATTAAAAGTTGCTATAAGAGGTGTCCAACTAGGATAATCCTAGAAAAGCTGCTAGATGTATAAGTGAGTCCAGCCTCGTAGAGGCGGGACGTTACAAAATTGTATTAGAGCCGGCTCTCGCAGACATGGTGTGCATGCCTGGTGTACATTCGGAGTGGTCACACAACATGGCACATGCGCTGGCACTAGACACATGGGCGTGGCTAAGAGGGGAACGTTCCTGGTTTGGGTTTGACTGATGAGGACGTCAGTCTCTTAAGAGGATGAGGATGTAACGCCCGGCCCAGAGTTTAATAAGGATTAATAGGATAATTATACCAACAAGTTGCAACTTCTTTTCTGAAAGTCCATCTCCTAAGAAATCTAAAGTTAAGCGTGCTTGGTTTAGAGAAATTTAGGGATAGGTGACCGATCAGAAATGACTGATGTTGGTCTGTGAGGGCTGACTATGTCTTAGATGACTATGTCTTAGAAAAGTTGTCAGATGTAAGCGGATCCGATCTCGTGGTGACGAGACGTTATAACTGTGTAGCACACGACAAACTGAGTGTTTTGCCAAGTTTTGTGTGCCAGCTCTCGGCAAAACACTCAGTTTGCCGTATGTCTCGTTTTTGCCGAGGATTTAGCGCTGGACACATAGTAAAGAAAGTTTGCGCCGTGTGCCATGTTGGTTGCCGACAGCAAATCCTCGGTTTCCTGTAGTGCATGCACCGGCCATGGCTAGCCAGTAGCTAGGGAGGGCTGGTGGCCTCGGCTCCCTGGTGTTGAGCCGGAGACGATGACGATGGCGCCTAGCCCCGCCTGATGTCGCCGTGGGTGGCATGCATCCCGCCGGCGCCGGCCGGCCGGGTCACACGGACGCGGGATGGCGCGGCCAGCGAGAGCGCGAGAGAGATTTCCGGGATATGGCAGTGGATGCATGGGCGCATATGGCTACTACCTACCCAATCGCAACCGAATACGCAACACGTCGTTTCTGGGTGGTTGGTGCGGTGGAGCTGTCTCCGATCCCACACCCACCTGGCAGAGCCACATGATGCACGCTGCTACTAGATAGAATAGATGCCGATCCATCATCCATCCGCGGTCGCGGTCCGTTCCGCGCCGTGGTTGGTTTGCCGCACCCGCACATGTCCCCAAATCGCAGCACGTACTCTGCTCTGCTCTGCCGCGCGCTGCGCTATAAATGACTCCCACGCCATGGATCGAGAGCACGCACACGGCACACGGACCACCACCACCGTTGGAGCTCGTCGTCGTCGCTCGGGGTCGGGGATATTGTATTGAACGCGCGACATGGGCAGCAACGCGCCGCCTCCGCCGACGCCTCACGTGGTGCTGGTCCCGTTCCCGGGGCAGGGCCACGTCGCGCCGCTGATGCAGCTGGCGCGCCTCCTCCACGCCCGGGGCGCGCGCGTCACCTTCGTCTACACCCAGTACAACTACCGCCGCCTCCTGCGCGCCAAGGGCGAGGCCGCCGTCAGGCCCCCCGCCACCTCCTCCGCGAGGTTCCGCATCGAGGTCATCGACGACGGCCTCTCCCTCTCCGTGCCGCAGAACGACGTCGGGGGGCTCGTCGACTCCCTGCGCAAAAACTGCCTCCACCCGTTCCGCGCCCTGCTGCGCCGCCTGGGGCAGGAGGTGGAGGGGCAAGACGCGCCGCCCGTCACCTGCGTCGTCGGCGACGTCGTCATGACCTTCGCCGCCGCAGCTGCCAGGGAGGCCGGCATCCCCGAGGTGCAGTTCTTCACGGCCTCAGCATGCGGACTCTTGGGCTACTTGCACTACGGCGAGCTCGTCGAACGAGGCCTCGTCCCTTTCAGAGACGCCAGCCTCCTCGCCGACGACGATTACCTGGACACGCCGCTGGAGTGGGTGCCCGGGATGAGCCACATGCGGCTCAGGGACATGCCGACGTTCTGCCGCACCACGGACCCCGACGACGTCATGGTGTCCGCCACGCTCCAGCAGATGGAGAGCGCCGCCGGCTCCAAGGCCCTCATCCTCAACACCCTGTACGAGCTCGAGAAGGACGTGGTGGACGCGCTCGCCGCCTTCTTCCCGCCGATCTACACCGTGGGGCCGCTCGCCGAGGTCATCGCGTCCTCCGACTCCGCCTCCGCCGGCCTCGCCGCCATGGACATCAGCATCTGGCAGGAGGACACGCGGTGCCTGTCGTGGCTCGACGGGAAGCCGGCCGGCTCCGTGGTGTACGTCAACTTCGGCAGCATGGCCGTCATGACGGCCGCGCAGGCGCGGGAGTTCGCGCTGGGCCTGGCAAGCTGCGGCTCCCCGTTCCTGTGGGTGAAGCGCCCCGACGTGGTGGAAGGCGAGGAGGTGCTGCTGCCGGAGGCCCTGCTGGACGAGGTGGCTCGCGGCAGGGGCCTCGTGGTGCCATGGTGCCCGCAGGCAGCAGTGCTCAAGCACGCCGCCGTGGGACTGTTCGTCTCGCACTGCGGATGGAACTCCCTGCTGGAGGCCACGGCGGCCGGCCAGCCGGTGCTCGCCTGGCCCTGCCACGGGGAACAGACCACCAACTGCAGGCAGCTGTGCGAGGTCTGGGGCAACGGCGCGCAGCTGCCCAGAGAAGTGGAGAGCGGCGCGGTGGCCCGTCTGGTGAGGGAGATGATGGTCGGGGACCTGGGCAAGGAGAAGCGGGCGAAGGCGGCGGAGTGGAAGGCGGCGGCGGAGGCCGCGGCCAGGAAAGGCGGCGCGTCGTGGCGTAATGTTGAACGCGTGGTGAACGACCTGCTGCTGGTCGGGGGCAAGCAGTGACATGCATGCATGCATGGATGCCAACCCGGTTGGCAGATCGAGTTTGCAATAAGTGGTTCTGATTACACAAATGAAATAATTTCCGTACACTTAATTTCCCAAAATATAATTACTCTGCTTTCTTATATATATTTTTTTTTAAAAAAAAAACAAGTCAATGTGCAAATAAACGTACACTTTATTACGTGGTTACTTAAACGACTTACGGAGATCATCTATCCCAATTAACTCATACTATTATCGTTGAACGCACGAACACACGTGGTTCTAACTCATGATCGCCAGTCGCAAGCCTGCATCACAAAACGAGGCTGTCAGCACTACTCGAGACTTTATTTTCGCTGTGTGCTCAAGGAAAAGGAAACCCCGTCAAGGAAATGTTTTTTGTCGGGCAACAATAGTCAAATCCCGTCAAGCGTAGATCGACAGAGAAATAGATTTTGTCTGCGAAGTTTTCCGACAAAAACTTTATCTCTGACGATAATTTTCTGACGGTGATTTAACAAAATATTATAGTGCCATTGGTTCTTTAAGACCAACAGAGGACCGCTGTTATGGTATCTATTTTCCCTTAGGATTATCTTCAGGAATAATTTTTCTTTTTTGTGTGGATGTGTTGCAATTTCTTTGTGAACCTACCATCAAGGAAATATCTATATTACTGTTGGTTATATGCAATTTTCCTGTAAGTGTCACTTCAAGGAAATACAAATATTTTTGTTAGTTCAACACAAATTTTCTGTAGGTTTTCCTTTGAGGAAACTACTATCTCTAACGTAACAACAACACCAAAAATTTGGAAGATGAGACGAAATATCATAATACTGCATATTTTGATTCTTGTTGTGTTCTACAAAGCGTAGATGCACCACAAAAATCATAGAAGAGCTACTGATTGTACTCATTCTTATAGCATGTATAAATTAGAAGTTCCACCAACTTACAAAGCACTCAATATGAGCCACTGTTGTTATAAACAAACAAGAATGCTAAACAACACTCAGTTGTCTTAGCCCCTGCCCACACATGGATTTTTGCGCTCATGCCCAATGCCTCTTCCCCACCTCCTTCTCCTTCTTCCCCAACTCTAAGGGGTATAAAAGGGGCCGGTCATGGGGAGGTAGGCAAGCCAGGTGGTCTGGATGGTGGTAGGGCGATTTAGGGGTCCTAGCGGCAGCGGATTGGAGGTGGTCGGGCCAGGTCAGGGCGGGTGAGTCGCAGCATTTGCTTTAGTTGCAGAAGAAATAGGCAGCGGTAGTACGGGAGGGAAAGAGGAGGGGCGCCTCGAGCATGTTAGGGCTTCTGGCCAAGCCCTACCGCACCATGCCGGGGCGGTGGGCGACAGCGGTGGAGAGGAGGAAGATGAACAATAGAGGGGAGAATCGAGTGTAGAAACATTCGTCAAAATAAAAAAAACATGAGCCACCATAACAATGGTTTTGCCCTCGCAAAGTACAATGCAAGTACACCAAGTTTTACTTCCAACGTCATCAAGCCACGAGCACATGCATGTATAGCCATGTTCCTATCCTACCACATCCAATTTTAGCTAAGTTTATCTAGCATTCTACTACTAAGTTTCCCATGCACAGCATGTTCAAAAAGACAAAGACAACCACAAGTTTGTTCAAAAGACAAAAGCCTCTCGACAACTCATACGTTTGTTTGTTCTAGCAGCAATGCTTACCATATGTAACCCAAATCACATAAGTCATCGATGTTTGATCCAACATTACTACCACCATCGTGATTGTGATAAAACTCGTCTTGTTATTTTTGTGATTGTGCTAGTCTTTTTCATCCAGCTTTAGCAGTTGTGCATTGACCTTTCCCCGACATTTAAACATGCCAGTGTCTGAGCTATGCATGTATTTGGAGTTAAAATTGGCAGGCCGTGCCAAAATGCACGCACCGGAAGGTGTGTGCGTGGCAACAAACTATTTGGTGCATACCGTCTAAGTGAAGTTTTTTCTTCAGGCAACAAAACAATTGTATCATTCATTAGCTATAGAGAAAAATATATAGATTATCTCTTGTGAGTTGTTTTTTTAGTTGTATTGGTTATTTGAGTACAATTGTTGCATGAAATTTTTTTCTAAACATTATTTAGGGACATAAAAAATGTAGCAATTTCCTTTCTCAACAGCTGCCCATCTATATTTGGCTAGCATGTATTTATTATACACTCTCCTCTGTCTCAAAAAGACCATCATTCTCCAATTCAAAATTTTTCAACGAAAGACCGTCGTTCTGCAATCCGTATATATAGCTAAGGCCTTATTTAGTCACTCAAAAAACTAAAAACTTTTCAAGATTCTTCGTCACATTAAATTTTGCGACACATGCATGGAGCATTAGATATAGATGAAAACAAAAACTAATTGCACAGTTTGTCTATAAATCAAGAGACAAATCTTTTAAGCCTAGTTATTTCATGATTAGACAATATTTGTCAAATAAAAACGAAAGTGCAACAATATCAAAATTCAAAAACTTTTTGGATCTAAACAAGACAGGGTAGCAGGTATATGGGACCCACTTGTAAAACAACTGCTCCAGAATGTTTGGTTGGGGTTGTTAAAGTTTAATAGATACAGTAGAGTTTAATAGATACAGTAGCATTTTGGTTCTATTTGACAATTAGTGTATATAATTGTAAACTAATTAGGCTTAAAAGATTCGTCTCACGAATTACTCTATTTTATTTTTGTAAATAGTTTATATTTAGTATTTTATGTATGTGTTTAAATATTTAATGTAACAAACGGTAAAATTTAACAATGCAAACCAAACGGCAGCCGTGTACACGGAGGCTCTCCTCTCCACAAGTTTCATCCCAGCATCTCGAAAGTTCTTGTCGTCTCCAACCACCTTGGTTTCCGTGCTAGGTCCTAAAATCAGGCGGGTACAATAAGGCCTTGTTTAGTTCATCCTGAAGACCAAAAAGTTTTCAAGATTCTCCGTCACATCGAATCTTGTAGCACATGCATTAAACATTAAATATAGACGAAAACAAAAATTAATTACACAGTTTAGCTGTAAATCACAAGACGAATCTTTTGATCCTAGTTAGTCCATGATTGAATAATATTTGTCACAAACAAACGAAAGTGCTACAGTACCGAAAACTTTTCACTTTTCGGAACAAAACAAGGCCTAAGACTATTTTTAATGGGAGTTTATAAAAAAGAGTTTTATGAAATGAAGTTCACTACTTTCATGAAATTTTTATTATCTCTCTATTTATTAATATAGTGCCACGTCAACATATTTAATGTGTATGAAACTCTAACAAAATTACATTAAGACTAGTCTAGTGGGCTTATAGCCAAACTAATGTTGATGTGGAGAAAGGAAGATAGGAGAGAAATGATAGCTTAACTCTCATGTAAGCATCAAGCTGGACATGGATATATATGTGGTGATAAACCTAAATAACAAGTGTTGTGAGAAGGAATAAGAAAGAAAAAGTATTTTAGAGGCAAATATGAGACATACTTGGCTCAATTATTATACGGCTATTCTGATAACTTTTGTCCCCATCGGTCAGATTGCCTGACGATATGACAGCTGTATGTTGTAGTGAATACGACAATTTTTGCTGTCGGTTTTCGGTTAGTAATTGCTAATAGCTACATCCCCATGTGACGCTTATTTAAGAGACACTGGACCAGCTAGCCATGCTCACGCTGTCGCGTTTACGCTTCCCATTAATATTAATTTGGCCACAACTATAAATAATGGCATTATAGTCTTTTTCATGAACGTGCGTGTATATAGCAGGACAAAGCATGCATCCACAAGCTTTCTTTCTTTCAAAATTTTGATGCATAAGCTAATATTCTCTCTATCCTAAAAGCTTCAAACTCCTAACATTTGTAGCAGTCAAACTTTTTTAAGTTTGATCAAATGTGTAGAAAAGAGCATCAATATATAACATAAAATAAGTATTTTATAAAAATATATTCTATGATAAATCTAATATTACTAATTTGGTATTGTAAATCTTAGATTTTTTTTCTAAAAACTTGGTTAAAGTTTAAAAAGTTTGATTTAAAACACTTCTAGAAATTGAAGTATTTAAGAACAGAGGAAGTATATATATA